>Ga0206126_10004043_pt1 | contig 14428 bp, 17 predicted proteins | sample Helgoland_Spring_5_FD_148621 | JGI IMG/M metagenome (GOLD analysis project Ga0206126, IMG submission 148621) | Pelagic subsurface seawater microbial communities from Kabeltonne, Helgoland, North Sea - Helgoland_Spring_Bloom_20160412_1 | ecosystem: Environmental > Aquatic > Marine > Epipelagic ...
GAAAGAGCCGCAGCAAAAAATATTCCATTACCATCTCGCTTAGACATATAAGACTCACGAATATTACTTAACCAGTCAAATATTCCACCTGTTTTTTGCGTTAAAATTAAAAATGTGACAACAAAAAGAATGAAAAATATTTTAGCGAGCCGTGAGAAATCAATATGCGCAAAACTTCCAGATTTAGGGATTAATTTTATGAGATAGCTAAACAAGCCCGTTTTGTAGGCTAAATAGAGATTAAATATACCAAATAAACCATAAATATTGTCATGTAATATTGCGATATTTAACCCTACAAGCTCTGATTCATTTAAAATGAATATCGGAGCAGTAAATCTCGCCAGACTAAAGGGCAGGGATGCCACTAAGATAATTGAAACAGGATTGACAATTGGCAACTTTAACCATGCTGTCGACCAAAACAGTGGAAATGATATAATGACTAGACTGATTGCTATATTCATGAATGTGTAAAGTATCATTTAAATCCTAATGCCTTTACACCTCTAAGGACTTTATCAAAACTAATCGCTGATATACATGGTAGCTTGTCTTTTATTAAGTCCTTTGGACAAGCCCCTGTGCAACCAAAACAATCCATATGGTTATACAAAGTTGAGTGTAAATAATTATCCGGATATGGAACAAACCTTCCAAAACTGCCGCCCCAACTGATACACAAAGACTTCACGCCCATTAAATGTGCAATGTGTACTCCCAGGCTATCATTGCCCACTAGAAGTACAGAATTGGCAATTAAATATAAAAGTTGTTTAAAGTCAGTCTTGCCACAAAAATTTAATATCTGTTTTGGATTGTTTAATTCAGAAATATAATCGCACAGTTCTGTGTCAGCGCCATAACCAACTAACACAACTGAATAATTACACTTGTTTAGATAATCCACTAGTTCTTGATACTGTTCTTTTGACCAACATTTTTCAAGCCACGATCCTCCAGGCATAACCACGATATATTCCCGCGGAACATCTAGTAGCTTCATGTTTTGATATCGCGAGCGTAATGTTTTAAAATTATCAGGAAATTTAGTATTTCCGATGATTTTTTTAGTAAATGCTGCGTTCACGATTGTTTCATGTTCCCATGAACCAGAAGCAGATCTTTCATTAGTAAAAGTCGAAATAGTATCAAATAGTTTATTTAATAACCTTTTATAGTTTTGAGCTATTGAGCCTTTTGATACATAGCCTCTTTGAATAAAAGTTTTTGACGCAGCTAAGGATAACAGCAACATATCTGTGCCATTTAATGGTACCCGTGAAAACACTGGAGCTATCGCAATTTCAGGTTGGTTTCTTCCTAGAACAAAAGCTAATTTAATCCGGTAAATCAAAGAAGACATTAACTTTTCTGCGTCTATATAAAACACATTAAATGATTTTAAAGGAAAAAATTCACACAACAAACCTTGCATCTGATGGGGTACAACTAAACATATTGTGTAGCCAGAACGTTCATAAAAATTTAAAATCGAATTTAAATCTCTAATCCAAATTACGAAGTCACCAAATGCATCTAACCTGACTATTGTAACGGTTTTAGGCTTTATTTTTTTACGTCTAATCAAATACAGTGGCACTAAACCGATCTCTAAAATCAGCCATGAAATATATAAAAAATATTTCATAGTAATTTCAGCAGATTTAAAAATTGCCGCTCACGCAGTCGTATTATTTCATCTACCTTTAGCTCTCTTTCTTTTTCAACATTTTGAATTTTTTTCATATTCAAATTTAAAATTGACGACGCAATTGATTCAACATGCATCGGATTAAAATATTCAAAAGTATTTCCAAATATTTCTCTTGTGCTCTCAATGCTCGAACACAGTACATACGTATTGAGCGCAAGAGCTTCAAATAATGGTATATTAGTAAAGTTAAACAAACTTGGCATTATAAGTGCACATGATTGTTTAAATATAATCTTCTTTTCTGATTCAGAGACATACCCGACATGCTTAAGATTTATTCCTGCTTCCTTTGCATACATTTTTATTTTTCTTGTAAAAACATCCGTAGGACCGGATAGAACTAAACTGTAGGGCTCTGAAACAAATTTATTTGCGAGCTTCATAGCCTTAATTAATCTTACGTGATTCTTCACTGGGTGTGTTGTTGATGGATAATATAAAAAATTCTTTGGTAAAGTATTTTCAAAATCTGGTGAAATGGGTTGATTATCAGAGCTTTTGTCCAAGGACCGAAAGTATAAATGGTTGAAATCAGCAAACGTATCGTATTTTTTTTGCAAAAGAACAGAAGATGTGCGTGAGTCAGTGAGCACAATGTCACTATGTCTCATTAAATAATTACATTCGGCGCCAAATTGAACGGTGTAAGATAAGCTGTGTACGCTTCGAGAAACAGAATTCCAACCTCTGGGAGCATCATGAACTGCAGACACATATATTTTGGCAGGAATATGAAAGATGTCTACACGTTGATTCAGCCCGATACACGCATGTATATCAATGCCATCCAATTGTTGAAGAACGGACTTCATATATTTGGGAACATAAACTTTCATTGGCAACAAGTTTCTGTTCTGCAATAATCTTAGCCCTCTTTCAGAGCGGCGATTAATTGCGCTGTTTTTTTCTATTATTATGTGTTCACAATTTTTAATTTCCTTGAACTTTTTATCGTCTGATAGACAGATGTATTGATGAAGGTTTTTGTTAAGCTCAACAAAATCTTCAATGAATGTGCGAGCATATTGGTACATTCCACCCTTCTCTGGACCGGCACCCACGCAATTAAAAAGTATTGGTTTAGTCATTAGTCAATGTAATCTTGGAGGCAAACCCAATCCCTGAGATTACTTGATTTTTCTATTTCTCTTTCAAAATCAGACCGACCTTCCAATATTCCTGAGTTTAAGTGCTGTAATGCCATCTTTGCTTCTGATGGTAGCGTCATTACACGCAGAAACATGTACAGAGCTTTCATTTTATCAAATATAATTTTCATGATAGCCTTTCTTTCATCATATCTGTGTCCAATGTAACCCTGCGTAATTCCTTCATTGTAGCCTCTTTTTTTCAGGTATGATATTTTCAATCTGCTTGAATTGACCTTGTGAAATATAAGCAGGTTCATCACAAAAATCGTTTTAGCATCAATAGCTTTTGCAACATCTCCAATGTAGGATTCACCATCTCCACGATAAAATTTTCTCTCCTCTGGAAGAGCATCTGGGTGAAAACCAGAACAATACGTTATAAGCTCTTTTCTTACCACAAAATTGCAACCCCAAACAAGATTAGGGTTAATTTGGCTATAATTTTCTAACTTAAACTTAATGATACTTAACGGCCAAAAGTGCACAATTTTTCGATACTTTTGATCTAGATCGGGCCAAAAACTCTCAAACCATTTTGGCATGGCATCACCAAACAAAGGGAGACAGGAACCTGTTGCAAGATGAGCGCGCTGCATAAAGAAACCTTCACAGACACCAATTAACCAACTTTCATTTAATATTACATCATCATCAATAAATGCTAAAATATTGTATTTTGCAGAGCTATAGCCTTTATTTCGCGCATGATGCAATCCTTGCTTGGATGTATAAAGAAACCTAAGCTCAAATGGTATCGTCATTTCCTCAACAAGTTGGCGAGCAGACAATACTTTGGAATTATCAACCACTATAACTTCACATGGGGCTGGGACAGGTTTTAATATTTTTATGGACTTAAGCAAATCCCGCAAGTCTTCTAACCGATTTGCAGTTGGTATAATTATACTTATACCATTTGGCTGGCCTTCTAGCTTCATTTATTCACTATATCCATCAGTGCAGTTATAACTCGTTCTTGTTGTTTTACGGTTATCGAAAGTCCGCAAGGAATATAAAATCCAGTATCGTATGCAGCTTCAGCGTTTCTTAATGAGTTTTGTTTTTTAAAGCCGTATTTTTTCAATACTGGTTGTAAATGCAGTGGGTAGAAAAATGGACGGCTACCAATACCTTTTGAAGCCAACAGCGACATAATAACTTTCGGCGTTAATCCCGACCTCGCAGAGAGTCTAAGGCCAAAAATCCAATAAATGTTATCAGCGTATTTTGTATGGGTGAGTGGACATTCAAAAATATCTACTTTTTTAAAAGCCTCATGATAGTAACGTCCAATCTGTCGCCTTCTTTCAATAATGTCATCAATTCTCTCCAGCTGTGCTAAACCTATCGCTGCTTGAATGTTAGTTAATCGATAATTCCAACCAAGGTCATCGTGAATAAACCGCTCTTGTGGGCGAAAACACAAGTTCCGGTAACTAACGCACTTCTCCCTTAGCTCTTCATCATCGGTTACAATCATCCCTCCTTCCCCTGTGGTTATATTTTTATTCGCATAAAAACTAAAAGTACTCATAACTCCAAAGCTACCACATTTTTTACCATTATATGTTTGGCCATGCATCTCAGCTGCATCTTCTATAACCGGCACCGAATGCGATCTTGCTAAACTTAGAATCGGATCCAAGTCTACGGGCAGTCCATAAATGTGAACAATTATAATTGCTTTGGTTTTCTGCGATATGGCCTTTTCTATATCTGCACTGCGAACATTTAAAGTTACAGGGTCACAATCTACAAATACAGGCTTCGCGCCAGACCTCAAAACTTGAGACATACATGAAATAATAGTAAACGTAGGTATTATAACTTCATCACCTGGGCCGATGTGTAGACTTGCAAGAGCTATATCTAGCGCTGCTGTTCCGTTGCTTACCGCAATCCCATATTTCCTATCAACATATTTTGCAAATTTGTTCTCAAACTCGTTTACAAACGGTCCCTCGGATGAAATCCAACCAGTCCTGATACATTCCTCTACATACTTAAGTTCGTTTCCGCCTAATAGCGGTTCATTGACTGGAAGGTACTCAATCATAGTTCTTTAACCTTTTTTAACAGCGAGCAGGCGCCCCAAGAGTTGGAGGACGGGCTGGAATCGGAAAGGAATTCGTTACTTTGCACTAACTCGAATCCAGTAACAGTGGCGAAAGCCTGGATCTCTGGTAACGAGAAATAACGCATAACGTGTCGTTCTTTTATCGGAGTAACGGAACCGACCAGCTTATCTTCAAGAAAGATTTTAAAATCGACCAATACCGAATTTGATTCATCATTTAATTTTGACTCACTTACTCGAACCACCTTAAATTTACTATTTTCCACTTCTAGTATTCTGTTACTTGGTCTCTGCAATAAGACGGCAGGAAGATACCAGTAATCAAACATTAGAGTACCACCAACTTTCAAATGCTTATTTGCCGTAATTAAAAAATTTTGTACATCGTCATTACTGACCATGTAACTAAATACATGAAAAAGTGCGATGACAGCATCGAATGTTTTATTAAGCCTAATACATCGAGCGTCTCCTTCAATCGCAGTAAAACAATCTGAATTAATAGCGCTCTCGAGCATCGCTTTACTCTTATCAACGCCGGTAACGTTGTAACCAGACTTGCAAAGCAATTTAGCGTGCTGCCCTGTTCCACAACCAAGCTCTAATATATTATTTACCTCTGAATTATTCAGCCTAAGCAATCTGCTTACGTAAACGCATTCACGTTCATAGTCTTTCCGTTGATTGATAATATCATAATATGCTGCATATGCCTGAAATTCGCTCATTTAATCATCTCTCCTGGCTACTCATACTGCCCAAATCGACGCTTATCCTCATCGCCCGCATATGGGCCTTGCTTGACCTCTATTATTTCGCTTGCTTCTAACATCTCAAAACCGTGGCCACCATCTGCAAGAAGTATAACATCACCTTTATTTAATATTGTATCCAAATCTAGCTCATCATTTTCATCGTAAAAATCAACTCGGACTCGACCCGATTTTACAAACAAAACTTCTTGAGTTTTTATTACCTCTCGTTGAACATCTTTGTGAGCGTGAGGGTGGATAAGGTGGCCTTTGCCCCATTGCATATATCCAAGTTGCTGTGAAAATTCAGGAGGAGTAAAAAACTCAATACCTTGTTTATTAAAACTATGTCTGATTATTATTGCGTATAACGTATTTTCTGATCGTATTTTTTCTAACATTTTACCTTTGTCCCAAAAAATAATATCCAGGTGATCGATGGTGTGCGATCTGTTTACCATTTAAGTGTTGTTCCAAATGACATAGTGATAACATCCGGAACCATGTTGGAAACATGGCGCCATGTTGTGCACTTGCCCCCATATTTCTGTGACCATATATAAACTTTTGATGTTTTCTAAAAACAAAACCACCATCTCTGCACTGGTTAGATGTCACCCACTCCGCGTGTTTCCATAATGAAACATTAACAATTAATTGGGTGTCGTGTTTCAAGTATGGATACATCCAAATTAAAAGATCTGAGCTATCGATATCTTCACAAGCTGACGAATTCAGCGCAACTCCATATCCTCCGGCTTTGTTTTGCGTGGCTAGTACACTTTCCGCCATTCTTTCATATTGAAAAATTTCAATGCTGTCGTAGGCGAGTATTGGAATCAAATGATAAGCTATTTGCACTGACCTAGAAAGCTCATCATTGGTCCTGGGGGTGCGCCCCCAAAGCCCTGTGTACTCATTAATATTATTTACTAAAGCAGCAATTACATGGTCGATAACTCCATTATAAATGTTTAATCCCCTAAAGTCTCTTTCAAATTGCATAAGGCATATAATATTCATCAACTTATTATCAAAATCACTATCAGGCGAGTAAACTTCATTCCAAGAGGTCGGAAGTAACAAATTTATCTTCTCGATAGAATTATAGTTTTCTAAGAATTTAAACTCATACTTAGGTATGGCCCCAAGGACACGATATGCTCCTATTAAATGTAGGGCTAGATGACGCGCACCCCACCAATCTGAATCAGGGAACCATTCACATTCAATTGCTTCATCAAAAAAAAGCCCGGTTTCAGCTGATTGAAAGCTATCGAAATAGCGCAACCACCTCTGATTTTCTATTTCTAAACGTTCAGTTAATCCATATGTAATTTCTGTAAGTAAACATGCGTAAACGGAAGCATATAGTGTTTCTTCTTTAGACGAATGGGAGTATACAAAGTTTGCTTTACTATTTTCACTTTGACACGAAATACAAAATGCCTCTGCACGTTTGCAAGTCACTTCAAAGTCAAAAGAAGCCTTAATTTTATGTCGGTCAAAAAAATGATATCTAAAGACAACTTCTTTACTGATTAGAAACTGCAAGACAGTTCGATATATTTTAAGATATAGCCTCCAAATTGGTCGGATAATCAATTTCATAAAATTCATAATGAATTCAATCTATACAAGACTTTACTAATAAGGTAGTTAAATAAAGATCTTTCCATAAAACGAAAAATTATAAAATAGGTTGATACCATAGATACCAACATCGCAATCACGAAATATATTTCCACACTCAAATTTAAATATTTGGATATTATGATATAGTTCGCCCCACTAATTAAAGTTGAAATTGTCGTATAGAGACAAATTTCCCGAAAATGTCCTGCAAGATTTAGTTCGAAATAACGAGAGAATAATAAAAAGTGTAATAGTAATGCAATTAGAGATAATAAGAGCCTACCAGTTGCAAAGATTTCAACGCCATATGAAATAATTGACAAGTAGACAACAAGATACAAAATAATAACACTGGCGCTCACAATCGTTTCAAGTTTGGGTTTTCCAATGGCGCGATAAAATTCCCCATTAAAGCCTACGATCCAAGAAAATCCATGCATTAATATCAACATGCTAAATACAAAAGATGCATGTTTCCATTTTTCTCCTAACAGTAAAATTAATACTTCAGAAGAATGTATGGCTAGTCCAACTGCAACTGGTATCGCAATTATTGCTGCTAATTTGATAACTCTACTTCCAAAATAATCAATCTTTTCTCCATTATTATTTCGCACGGACAGTTCACTAAACAAGACCGGCTGAATGGGCGTAAAGATAAGCATCATTCCAAACATAGCGACCTGGCTTGCCATCCTATACAAACCCAAATCACTTGGTCCTAAATATTTTGCAATTATTAAAGCGTCTAGCCATAGGAATAGCCAACTCAAAAGTGCTGTCAAGAATACCCATGAACAGTATTGAAGCATTTGAATGCTTACTTTGAAATCAAATTCAAACGTAAAATTTCTACGTATTATTTTAAATAATAATATAAATTGTAAAATATTAGACACTAATAGGCCATAAATCAGAGACATGTACGCGTACTCATAGAAAAATAACAGGACAGACAACCCCATTGATGTCCATGCGGTTGCTAATCTGACGAAAAATAAGAAGCGAAAATTTAACGCTTTTTGGAGAAGCGCGATTGGTGCCGATGAAGCTGCCCCAAATAGTACATAGATGCACATATACTTAATGACTACTGCAATTTTTTCATCTGTAAAAATATTAATTGCTATTACTTGAGCGAAAGAATAAAGCACCGCGCATAGTATAAATGCGGTTGCAACATTGAATAAAAACGCAAAATTAAAAGACTCCGATATATGACTAGCACGCTGAACAAGGGCCTTGTTTAGTCCAGCCTCCCAGAAAATTTGACAAAATGTTGAAAGCATTAAAGCTGCGGCAATAATACCAAATTCGGCAGGCGCCAAAAATCGCGATGCTAATATTGTAGTTACAGGTGGCGCTAAGCGTGCAGAAAGCTCTCCTAAATATGACCAAAAGGTAGCAGTCATAAAAGATTTTGACCGATTCAATTTAGGATCGCCTATTCGTGTTTTGGATATAATCTCGATAAGTTAACTCCAAACCTTCTTCAAGACTTGTAGCAGATACCGGAAGCAAGCGTTGCAGTTTTTCGCAGTTCAAGCTCTTTCTCATAGTACCATCAGGCCAACTATCATCAAAAAGTAAATCACCGTTAAAGCCAACAATTTCCTTAATTGATTTTGCTAGTTGTCGGATACTAACTTCTATGTTCGAACCTATATTTACAAAGGTATTTGTTGATAACGTTCCTTGAAAGAACTCTTTTTTCCTCAAGGCGCAGAGCTTTATGCATATAGCTGCAAAATCATCCACATACATCAGCTCACGCATAGGCTTTCCAGTTCCCCAAACAACGACTTTGTCCTGTTTGTTCTCTTTAGCTTCATGGAAGCGCCTAATGAGTGCCGGGGATTACATGGTCAGATGGTGCAACCAATAAAACTGCGTCTTGGTCTTTTAAATGTGCAAATACACTGGCAGCTAGTATCGCGGCGGCCGTATTTTTCCCGTCTGGCTCAATCAAAATTGGGCCTGGATCAAATACCAGCTTCTTGCAGTTGCTCTCCAATAATAAAACGAAAATCAGAGTTTGTCAGTGTGATATGCGGGGCAAAATCTAGTATGTCAGAGGATGTCAACCGTTTTGCGCTAGATTGAAACAACGTATTCTCACCAATAAACTTAGAAAACTGCTTAGGGTAAGATTTACGAGACAACGGCCATAGACGTGTCCCAGAACCGCCGGCAAGTAGGACTGGATAAAGTTTCGACATATTATATATTTAATCTCCGCTTGCATTCAAAATTGGAGGCTCGAATAAAACCATCCACCGATCCACAATCAAACCGCCGTCCTTGGAGGCGTGCAGTTTAGACAGAACCTCGCTGCGCATGTATGTGAATTGCACCTGTCAACTGTATTTCCTCATCAGATCCCGCACTGAGGCCTCATCAGGTGTCAAAAATATCACGATCAGGACATCGCGACTAATAGAAGCAAGGTTTAAGCGTACGTTACCAGAATCAGGTTTCGAAACCAACCCTGCAACCCCTCCGGCAGAACCATTTGGCACAACACCATCGTATTTTGAAATATCAGGCCTATCAATCTCCACCACCAAAAGTTGCGATTTCCTGCTGCTCGCGTAAGCCCGTGCCAAAACCAGCGACGGCAAAGACAGATTTTCTAATTTTTATCATTTTTAGACTGTGTTTCATACATTGTAATATTCCCTATACCAACTGACAAAGTTCTGGACACCGAATGATAAATCCGTATTCGGCTTGTAACCCGTTAAGTACTCCAAAAGAGTAGTATCCGCCCAGGTAGCAGGCACGTCACCGGCCTGCATTGGCATAAAATTCTTCAACGCCTCGATACCAATTGATTTTTCGATCGCAACGATGAAATCTAATAACTGAGCTGGCTTTGAATTTCCTATGTTAACCACCCTAAACGGCGCAACGTTGGATTTATTGTCCTCTGCATTTTCGTTTGGATTCGATAGGTCTGTAACACTCGGGATTGCATCGACGAGCAAGCGCATGCTGTTCACTAAGTCATCGATATAAGTGAAATCACGGCTCATATCTCCATGATTATAAACATCTATCGGATCACCGTTTAAAATGGCTTTAGTAAATTTAAACAACGCCATATCCGGCCGGCCCCAGGGACCATATACCGTGAAAAAGCGGAACATGGTAATGGGCAGGTTAAAGAGGTGCGCGTAGCTATGCGCCATGTTTTCAGTAGATTTCTTTGTAGCAGCGTAAAACGACACTTGATGATCAGCCTTCGCCTTCTCCCGATAAGGCATGTCCTCGTTCGCACCATACGCAGATGAGGTAGACGCAAGTAGCATATGTTCAGGAGGGAATGCACGCGCAGCTTCTAATAGCTCAAAAGTTCCGTTAATGTTGCTCTCCAGATATTCGCGCGGATTTTCAATCGAATACCTAACACCCGCCTGGGCAGCCAAATGAATGACAACATTCGGTCTTTCTTCATCAAACAAATCCATAAGAACATTGGCCGTCTCAACTTTCTCATGTACCGATCTGTATAATGCATTTTGCAAGAGCATACCCTCGCGTCGCTCTTTTAGTGACACATCATAATAATCAGACATGCAGTCTAGCCCAACAACCCTCCAATCTTCATCAAGCAACCTCTTTGAAATGTGATAACCAATGAATCCAGCGGCGCCGGTCACGAGAACAGTTTTTTGATTTTTCATGCCCAAACTCAGTCGGCCCCGAATAAGTCGCGCGTGAATACCTTTTCCGCGACATCTTCAAGCTCTAGAATCATCCGGTTTGCTAAAATAATATCTGCAGATCCTTTGAATACGTTTAAATCACGCTCAACACGTGAATTAAAAAATTCAACTTCAGTCAGCTCAGGTTCATAAACAACAACTTCAATGCCTTTAGCTTTGATCCTCTTCATTATACCTTGAACGGAACTCTGCCGGAAATTATCGCTCCCCGACTTCATGACAAGACGGTAGACGCCAACAACTTTTGGCTGTGTTTTAATAATAGCGTCGGCTAAGAAGTCCTTTCGGGTCGAATTCGCATCCACGATTGCGCGAATAATATTCTGAGGAACGGCGTCATAATTTGCCAACAGCTGTTTTGCGTCTTTTGGCAAACAATACCCACCATAGCCAAAGGACGGATTGTTGTAGTGATTGCCAATGCGCGGATCTAGGGAAACCCCTTCTATAATTTCACGGCTGCTCATATGACCAGCCAATGCGTAACTATCCAACTCATTGAAAAATGCTACGCGCATCGCAAGGTATGTGTTTGAAAATAGCTTAATGGCCTCAGCTTCGCGTGCACCAGTAAACAACACATCTATGTCAGATTTGATAGCTCCCTGAGTGAGCAATCTCGCAAACACTGTTGCACGCTCTGATTTCTCGCCGACAATTATGCGACTTGGATATAAATTGTCGTGAAGCGCCTTGCCCTCTCGCAAAAACTCTGGCGAAAAAATCACGGCTTCGGTATTCAAACGCTTTCTAACATCTTCAATACAGCCGACAGGTATCGTAGATTTCACGACGACGCAGGCATTAGGTTCACTATCAATAGTTTGGGCAATCACTGCGTCAACCGAAGATGTATCGAAAAAATTTGTCTTTTCATCATAATTTGTGGGAGTAGATACAATCACATAATCGGCCCCTTTAACGGAAACGTTCACATCAGCACTTGCTGAAAGGTTCAAATCCTTTTCAGCTAAGTACGCAGAAAGCTCAGTATCGATGATTGGAGACTTACGCGCATTAAGCGCATCCACACGATCCTGAGAAATATCAACACCAATCACCTCGTTATGCTGCGCCAATAACACTGCATTTGACAGCCCAACGTACCCTAATCCAACAACTACAATTTTCATGAACTAAGTCTCAAATCTTTTTTTACCACTTAAGAAAATTCACGCTGTGCCTACTCATAACACCCCATTATTGGAGGTTTAAATCTATTGAATTTGATTTCGATTTTACATAATGCGACGTTACATCGAAATTTATATGCGTATCTTTGATACTATCTTTCAGCTTAAATCCCGCTCTAACTCAGAAATCTCTTTTTTTAATAGTTCATATTCTTGCTTTTTACGTACAAGAAATTTGCTTGTAACCAAAGATTTTTCACGAATACCTTTTGGGGTCAACAAATAAGAATATTTTATTTTTTGTCGACTACCTTTAAAATTTGAAAGCTTTATAAAACCCATATCAATTAATGATGTTAACAAATAATAGGCAGATCCGTTAGAAATTCCAACTTTTAGGGCGATTTCACGCGTTGTCATTTGGGGGTTTTCTTTTATTACTTGAAACACTCTAAACTTTGCATCTTCCTGTTGCTCTTTACGACGACTAGCCATGAATAGCTACCGCACAAAACTTTGGGACAAAAGTTTGTGATTTTAATATAATAATTGACTTGGCATTTTGCATTAGATTCAGATATGAGCATGCATCAATACATTATTACTGTCAATGGTATTTTTATATCTTTATGATACTATACACTTTTTCTTTTTACAAAATATTAGAGTTAAAAGAAAATAAGTATTACTAATGCATATATTAAAAATTATTCATCTTGACAAAATAATACTCAAAATAATACTTTTAATGGAAAAAATTTAATAAAAACTTACATAATTTTTAATAATATGTGTTCAAATATGAACGTTATTTAGAAGGTATTAATATGTCGAAAGAATGGTTCATTTTACAATTCAAACCTAATGCACATCATCAGGCAACAAAGAATTTAAATCGACAGGGGTTTGCAACATTTTTACCCTTACTTGAAAAAACCTCGCGGAAAGCGTCTCGATTTATAAATACTACTCAACCTCTATTTCCAGGCTACATGTTTATAGAATTTGATAGAGAGAAATCCAATTGGAGTAAAATTAATAACACGTATGGTGTCTCACGCCTAGTTACTTTTGATGCTTTTCTTAAATCAATTCCAACCATAATTATTGATAATTTGATGAGTCGATGTGATTTTTCAGGTAAATTATTAACCCCAGAAAAACTAAAAAAAGGTGATAAAGTAAAAATCTTAAATGGCCCATTTGCAAATTTTATTGCTACAGTTGAAACATATGAAACTGAACAACGCTTATGGGTTTTAATGGATTTAATGGGCAGGAAGGCAAAAATACAAACTCATTCAGATGTCCTTCAGTCATTAAATTGAAATATTTTACTAAAATTTAATTATTCAGCTCCATAGCCAATTGGGTTGAGCTTATGCCAGCGCCAAGTATCTTCACAAATCTTCTTTATATTTTTTTCTGGCTGCCAATTCATTTTTTCAAATGCCTTTGAAGAATCTGCCCAAAATGCAGCAAGGTCTCCTTCACGTCGAGGTAAATATTTAAACTTAATTGGAACGCCAGAGATCTCTTCAAAATTACTTACCAACTCAAGAACAGTAGTACTTTTCCCAGCTCCAATATTTAACACTTCAAACCTATCGAGTTTATTTTGATTTAAAGCACTTGTGTGCGCGAACGCTAAATCAACAACATGGATATAATCCCTAGCGCCTGTACCATCTGCCGTATCATAATCATTTCCAAAAATATTTAAACATTCACGCCGTCCATCAGCTACCTGCGCAATATATGGCATCAAATTATTAGGAATTCCGATTGGTTCTTCCCCAATTTGACCAGATTCATGGGCTCCAACAGGATTGAAATATCTTAGAATTGACCCCCTTCTTTTTGAGTCTACCTTTGTCCAGTCGCGTATTACATTTTCAACCATCAATTTAGTGTGCCCATATGGATTTACCGGATTAGTTGGATGCTCTTCATCATATGGTAAATATTGTGGATCACCATAAACAGTAGCAGATGAAGAAAAAACAATATTATTACAGCCAGACTCAGACATAGCCGTGAGCAATGAAATAGAACCGCCAACATTTACATCGTAATACTTTATTGGATCTGCTGCACTCTCACCAACAGCCTTCAACCCAGCAAAATGAATGACTGAATCTGGTTTAAAGGTATTAAAAATTTTATCTAACGCATTTGAATCACGAATATCTGCATTCATAAATTGCAACTCACAATTAGTTATAAGTCGAACTC
>Ga0206126_10004046_pt1 | contig 14420 bp, 17 predicted proteins | sample Helgoland_Spring_5_FD_148621 | JGI IMG/M metagenome (GOLD analysis project Ga0206126, IMG submission 148621) | Pelagic subsurface seawater microbial communities from Kabeltonne, Helgoland, North Sea - Helgoland_Spring_Bloom_20160412_1 | ecosystem: Environmental > Aquatic > Marine > Epipelagic ...
CGCATCTTTCATCTCGTGTAAGTTTCTTCATTCTCGCTTCTTCAAACTCTATTTAGTTGAAGATAACCTTATGATATTACTAAAAGTAATGCCACCTCTAACTTGCGTTAGGTACTTGCATCCACCATCCCAAACAACCGACCACTACTGCGCCTGCAATTATACCACCCCAAGGACTTCCGCTATTACCATTTGCGCTACTATTATAGTTATAATAATCATTACCACCATTAGCTCGGCTAGTATAGCCATTGTGATAAGCGCTACCTTTGTTTCCACCATAGCCACCGTAACCTCCACTACTATGACCTCCGCTGCTGCCACCACCTCCACTGCTATGACCTCCGCTGTGACCAGCACCTCTAAGCTCCGTAGAATATTTAAAATCATCTAAATTTTGGTCAGCTAAGCTTGTTGGTATTTCTAAGAAATTATCATACGCAGTTGTAGCCTCATATGCAGCTGTTGATGCAACCATTAATTTTAGTATTTTTCCTATCATTATTCACCCTATAATTGATTATATTATTAACCCGAAGAAGATAACGTATAGTCAATTTATTTTGAATCGAGATGTCGTTACACAAATAGCTTACCTATTACTCACAGGCTTCTCTTCTCGTGCTTAGTCCACTCTTCATTTAAATTGATGTGTGCCAAGAACTAGCAACGAAAGAAGTTAGATGCTTTACAATTCATGGTGGTAGACCCACCGGAATCGGTCAGCACAGGCAGATTCCAAACGACTCCACGGGGCTGTATCTTTCAAGGAAATGGTCTTGAGCGGTTGGAGAAAAGGCGGCGTAGGTCGTCACGTGTGACTTAAGGAGGTGAACGTAAGTGAACCATTGACGAGGTATCGAAACTAATTAATTTTTGTCAAAACCAAGGAATCATCTATTTTCTTGGGACTTTAGTTGATCGATAATGTGTGTTTTGGATCAATGACAAACGATATAAAGATGGCACGAACTTAAGTTAGGGGATTGTTTAGAACTTGGGAAGCATCCATTTACTTCCATAATGGGTGTGGCGGATGGAGTTGTAGTAGCTATGAAGGTAATGAAAATTACTGGAGCAAAGGACTCCACTTTTTGTGACATGGAAAATTAAACAACCGAAAGGAAGGATAAAATACAAAATGTTAAAACAATATGATATGACTCTAGCTGAGGTATCGAATGCTTGGAAGTGTGTTCGTAAAGCAGGAGGATCATGTGGCTATGATAAGCAAACTCTTCAAGATTTTGAAAAAGATTTGGATAACCAGATTTACAAAATATGGAATAGGATGTCTTCTGGCAGCTATATGGCGACCCCTGTGCTTTTAGCGAAGATTTCCAAAGCTAAGGGGGGTTTTCGTCAGTTAGGAATTCCAACTGTTTCTAGTCGGATAGCACGAACGGTTATTAAGAATAGACTTGAACCAACTCTTGAGGAGAAGTTTCATGAAGACTCTTTTGCCTACAGACCAAACAAAAGCGCAATTGCTGCTGTCAAAGTTTGTAGAGAAAGGTGCTTTAATCATGAGTGGCTCTTAGAGATTGATATCAAGGGATTCTTTGATAATTTGAACCATGATATATTAATGAATATGTTGAGAGATTATACGGATGATAAACTCATTCTGTTGTATTCTAAGAGATTTTTACAATGTTCAGGAATTGATGATCAAGGGATAGAGATAGCAAGAGAAAAGGGGGCTACTCAAGGCAGGGCAATTGCATGAGATTAATTTATTTACCAATAGCAGTATAAAGCTTTACTGTATAAGGATTAGAGCTTGCTGCGTTTTTAGAATATTTATCTAATAAACAGCAATAATGCTAGTATTTTATAAAGCATTTTGCGCTCATATTCTATAATTCTATATTATTTTGACAATGAATAAGAAAAGCCGTTCGGCGCAAAGCCCTGCAGTCCTTATAATAAAAGAGTTGCAGAGATTTTTACTCTGTATTAAATATGAATTCGTTAACTAAACCTTCATGCAATTTCCCTGCTACTCAAGGAGGAGTAGTTAGTCCGATTCTTTCAAATCTATATCTTCATGAGGCTTTTGATAAATGGATGCTGGATAAATTCCCTGGGATAAGTTTTGAAAGTTACGCAGATGATATAGTGGTACACTGTGTTTCTGAAAAGCAGGCTTATTTTATGAAGAATAGGATTGAAGGCAGGCTAAGCTTATATAAGCTGGAGCTAAATACAGGAAAAACAAGGGTAGTATACACAGGCAAGAATGGTAATGATAAAAGAAAGCATAAGCTTTCTCGTAAATTTACTTTTCTAGGATATGACTTTAAGCAAGACAATGGTTAGGAGAAATTGTGTTTACTCCTGGAATTAGCACTGGAGCTATCAAGAAGATTCGGAGTCAAATAAAGGAAGAATGGCGGTTAAAATCACGAATTAGCGAAAGCTTGAGTGATATAGCAAAAGAGGTGGATGCAAAGATCAGAGGATGGATCGAGTATTACGGACATTACCGACGATCGGACTTGTATAGACTCTCTTACATGATTGATAACTACCTTGCTGGATTCATAAAGAAGAAAAGCAAGATTAACAATACATGGAGGAAGGCTTGGAAGAGGCTTAATCAAATAAAAGCTGAGCATCCAAAAACCTTTAGTCATTGGCACAAAATAAGTTTATCAAAAAGAAGAGCCGTATGACGGGAGACTGTCACGTACGGTTCTGTGAGAGCCTGAGGCGCAAGTCTTGGGCTACTCGACTATACTATACGTATTACTACCTATGCATGATAGTGTCAATGGATTTTTCAATTTTGGGGAGAAGCGTGGAGTAGTATATTATACAAGCTGTTCTTTATAAAAAGAAAAAAATGTGAAATTAAAAAATATTCCTTACAAAGTAGATTAAACTAGGTCTAAGATATTATAAGAATTTATATAATTATTATCATTTCCTAATAAATTCCTTTCTTTGAGCACATGTTCCCCGCCTTCAACATTTTCATCGTTCGCCTGTTCTTGAGGGTTGTTGTCAGAGTTTGCCATTGATTTACAAAGAGCTATACCACCAGTAATGGCTATAGGTGCTGTTATATTATAGTTCTGATCTGGTTCTTGAGAATCATGTTGAGATTTGTCATAAGAACGGTCTCTATCATTATGCTTATGTGGCTTATTTTGCGCGTGAGTCACCAAGCTCGAACAAAGGTTATATTCTGGCAAACTGTGATCATCGCAAGTTACTGGCATTGTTATTTTGAACAAATTGACCGCTTTTATAGCATTAGAAGCTAGAATAGCAGCATGTAATGATATTATTTTTATAGTAAACCCCCTTTTGTTAAGAATGTATTACAATATTAACTTTATTTTGTATAAATATCAATTAATCATATGGAACATCGTTAAATTTATTGCTCAAGCATCAGTTCTTTTGCTGCCTTAAGCCCAGTCTCTGTGATATTTCTTCCTGAAATCATTCTGGCAAGCTCTAATGCTTTTTCCTCATCACATAGAGCTTTTGCGCTAATTTTTGTGCGCGACTTAGATTGTTCTTTTTCTAACAGGATATGGTGTTGCGCCCAGCTAGCAACTTGTGGTTGATGAGTAATCGCTATTGTTTGTACTGCATCTCCAAGTACTTTCAGTCTTTGACCTATTGAATCTGCAACCACTCCACCCAAGCCAACATCTATTTCATCAAAAATAATGGTTTGTTTTTGCGCATCATTAAATAGCGAGACTCTCAGTGCTAACATAAAACGAGAAAGCTCACCACCAGATGCAATTTTATCTATAGGAGAGAGAGTCATACCTGGATTGGTAGATGCAACAAAGCGTATATGATCTGTACCACTTTTTGTAGCATGATCATCGTTGCTTTCTATGTCTATTTTAAATACAGCTTTTTTCATTTCCAGAGATGATAGCTCTTTCATTACTTTTTGCTCTAAATTTTTTGCAGCGAAGATTCGCTTGCTTGACAATAATTTAGCCTTTTCAAGATATAACTCTTTGTACTTTTGAACTTCCTTTTCTAGATCTGCGCTATTTGCAATCTTAGCTGATAGACTCTCTAGCTTTTCTTTAGATTGAACAAGAAAATCTATTAATTCATCTGGCGCAAGTGAATGCTTTCTAGCTAGTGATCTGATCTGGTACAACCTATCATCTATCTCTTCTATAGACTGATCATTGCCAGTTATTTCTTGTAATAATTGATTTAGTGTAGATTTTGAGTCTTCAATTTTATCGTAGGCAAGTTCTAGATCAGAGTTCACTTTACCTAAAGACTGGTGATCTAAATCTGATATAGCACGCTGAGATCTTGCAATTATCTTCTCTATGGAGCCTGAATCTATCTCAGAAAGAACAGATTTTATAATATCGATCTCTTTTTCACGATTTTGTAATTGTCTTTTTATATCAGATAATTCTTGCTCTTCAGCGATCTTTATATCCGCTTCTTCTAGCTCCTTTGAAATATGACTTAAATAATCAATTTCATTTTCAATATTTTCTCTTTCTTTTTGTATATCATTCAACTCTGATTCTAATTTCTGCCAATTTCTATAAGCATCTGCTACTTCATTTTTTAATAACAGATATTTGCCATACTGATCAAGTAATTCAATATGAGTCAAATGGTCAGTAAGGAGTGTATGATTATGCTGACCATGAAATTCAATGAGCTTCCAGAATAATTTTTGCAATAACTTAAGAGTTACAACTTGGTCATTTATAAGGAATTTTTTACGCCCATTTGGATAATGGAGTCTCTTTACTATTAGATCATCATCATTATAATCTTCTATTCCTGAATCATCTAAGAGTTCTTTTGTAGATACATCTAAGTCAGAAAAGGTAAGTGTTACAGAGCAAGAATCTGTGTTAGGTCGTAAAGGGTCACCATATATCTTATTGCCAAAGCAAAATAAAATAGCACTTAGCAAAATTGACTTACCAGAACCTGTATTTCCAGTAATTACAGAGAAGCGTTCATTAAAATCTAATTCTAATTTTTCAATGAGAATGAAATTCCTGATATGAATACTTCGGAGCATCACATCATTTTAATAGGTTTTTACTGCATCCTGTCCATTTACTATCAGGATAGTTATGCTTTAATACAGCATCATATTTTCTTGCCTCATCTATAAGACCAAGCATGATGTTGCTTTCCACCAATCTATACAAAGCCTCAGCTATATGAGAAGTTGTGTTGTATTTTTCTACTACAGCTTGGAATCTTTTCACAGCAGCTATAGGATTTTTCTTCTTTAGGTAATATCTCCCAACAGACATTTCTTTTCCAGCGAGATGGTCATTAACTAAATCAATCTTTAATTCAGCATCAATAGTGTATTTTGATTTAGGGAATCTTGCTATTACCTCTTCCAGCCACTCTTTTGCATGTCTAGTTTTAGACTGGTCTAATTTTACATCAGAGATTTGTACATAATTTGAAATAGCAGCTAGGTAATATGCGTAATCTATGTTTTTGTGTCTAGGATGCAATTTTATGAATATATCAATTACATCAATTGCTTCATCATATTCTCCAGCTAAATATAATGAATAAGCATTCATAAGCTCTGCATCTGGCGTTATTTTATTTCCTGGATGCTGATAAAAAACTTGTTCAAATTCTGATGCAGCTTTTTTATATTTTTTAAGCTCTAATTGCTTAAGCCCTTCATCATATAGCTCTTTGGCAGGAGTGACTTTATCAATATCTATAATCTTTGACTTACATGAGGTTAATAAGAGCGATGCTAGTATTACAAACAGGAAATTCTTCATAAACTTGAGTTATAACTTACGTGATATTTGTGGTTGATGCATGAGACTATATACAAAAACTATCGCTAAGTACAGAATGTTTCTACATGCATGTCCAAACTCATGAAACGGAATATATAGCATGCGTGACAATTATATACTCAAACTAATCGTCTGCACGTAGAATCTCCTCTACATCGTCTGAAATTTTAGAAAACGAACTATTTGGAGCAAAATACTCTATTACTCTGTCAGAGAAAGATAAAAAAATAGCTACAAACACTGTTAGCACCGCAAGAAATACAGACACAACAAACCTCTCTAAATATTAAAAACACCTTAGAACAATACACCCCATTCAACTATATTCTACATCATATAGTGTTAACAAAAGGTAAAGGATAGGAATCATTGATTGCATATGGAAATAATGGTACACTGGATTGTCTATTTTGGGGGGAAATTACTAAGTATGCATTCAGAGACTATCGTAAATAATAATTTGAAATTCAGAGGTTCTTTAGGCGACACTCTTGTTGCTAGATTAGATTCTACAAAAAATCCAGATGCATATGTGTTATTTGCTCATTATTTCACTGGTAATAAAGATATTAATGCACTCAGCAGAATAGCAAGAGCATTAAATAGAAAAAACATAGCTCTACTCCGGTTTGATTATACAGGTCTTGGTGCAAGCGGTGGTGATTTTGCTAATACTAATTTCTCTTCTAATATTCAAGACCTCATTGCTGCCGCTGATTTCATGAGAGAGAATTACCAAGCTCCTAAGATTATTGTTGGGCATAGCCTTGGCGGCACAGCTGCAATCGCTGCGGCATCTAAAGTTCCAGAAGTAAAGGCTGTCGCAACAATAGGATCTCCATGTGATACAGCACATGTACAGCATAATTTTTCAAACCACATTGATGAAATCAAAGAAAAAGGAGAAGCTGAAGTAGTTCTAGGAGGAAAGAAGTTCAATATCAAGAAACAATTTCTTGACGATATATGCAATCAAAATATGCCAGACAAAATACGAAGCCTCAAAAAGGCATTGCTAGTTATGCATTCGCCAGTAGATGCAATAGTAAGTATTGATAATGCACAGCATATATATGAACATGCAAAACACCCTAAGAGTTTTATTTCTCTTGATGATGCAGATCATTTATTAATGAAGAACCCGGAAGATAGCGTATATGTAGCCGAAGTTTTAGCGGCATGGGCTACTAGATATTTATAGTAATTAAAAATACTCGCTACTTGCCTTTAAACAGGAATAACCAGTAACTAAGGTTAATATAGCAGCAACCCACAAGAAAATATCACCTATCATATCCAGGCTGTCTATGCCAGATCCTACTGAACCTAATATCAAAATAGTGATTGCCACCATTTGAATAGCTGTTTTTGTTTTCGCAAGTCTTGTAACAGGCACACTAACTTGGATTTGCCCTAAAAATTCACGAAGACCAGCCACTATAAACTCTCTAGCTAAAATTAATAAACAAGGAATCTCGTTAGCACGACCATCTTTCACTAACATCATAAGAACACAACCCACTAATACCTTATCTGCAATAGGATCAAACATCTTACCAAAATTTGATACAACATTGTATTTTCTTGCAAAATACCCATCAAAGAAATCAGTAAGACTTGCAAGAACAAAAATGACACCACCTAGCCTGTGAGCAAATTTAGAATCATCAAAATAAAAAGACATAACTATCACAGGTATTGCAAGCATCCTAGCAATAGTCAGGTAATTCGGTATATTTTTCATTGCTACTCTACTATCTGGAAAGGAAATTACACATCTCTTAAATTAACTAGATAAATTTCTTATTACAGAGAATAATTTAAGGTATTATCTTAATAACTTCCATAATCTTCTTACGATTCTGGGAACTTTTAATTTCACTAAACGCCTTTACAAATAAAAGAATCTCTTTTTCTGTAACGACATCCCCCATACCTATATCATAAGAAGAAGCAGTTTCAGCAAAAGCACTCTCAACAGTAGAATCTTCCTGCGTACCTTGGTTATAAAAATAACTTATAGGAACTTTAAAAAATTTTGCAAGTGCAAATAGCTTGCCACTCGATATACGATTGGTAGCTTTCTCGTATTTTTGTACCTGCTGAATACTTACATCTACTGCCTTTCCTACATCTTGCTGACTTAAACCAGACATCATCCTTTTCATTTTTAGGCGTCTGCTTACCAGCTTATCAATAGCATCAGCCCTTCCCTTCGTTTCTCTTTGCTCAGACATCAAATTATTTTAAAATTAACTATTTACAAAAACACTCTCAAGGATACTACTATCTTGAACCAATCACCACAAGTATTTTTCTATCGCCTTAAAAACCAGCGGTATAATAATACTATCGTTGATTGTATCATTAGCACAAAAAACATACAAAATAGCAATGCAATGTTCCCCCATTCTGAATAAATAGTCGCTCTATCTAACTTCAATGGAATATAACCATCAATTACTGCAACCTCATCAAGACCCAGAATCTTTATAACCCTACCTAAAGGGTCAATAATAGCAGATATTCCATTATTTGCAGCTCTTACCATAGGCAAACCATTCTCAATAGCACGCATCTTGCTAATCTCAAAATGCTGATACGGACCCGAAGAATTACCATACCAAGCATCGTTAGTTACATTTATAATAACATCAGCATTAATATTATCAACTCTCACTTCACTTGAAAAGATTGATTCATAGCATATTAAGGGTTGGATTTTTAAATCTAGTTCTTTTAAATGAATAATTTCACGCTCACCACTTGAATAATCAACCATTCCATGAGTGATCTTCTGTAATGGTAAATAATCATTCAGGGGTATGTATTCTCCAAATGGAACTAAATGAGATTTATGATAATCAAACAACAGATTCCCTTTATTATCGATACCAATCAAAGAGGCGTATAGTTTGTAATCGTCACCTAATTTTGCATTATCATTTATACCCCCCGTCAGTAAAACTTGATTGTTTTTTGAAAAGGATGGAATCAAAACTTCTTTGATATAACTGCGATAGTAAGGAACCGTGAGAGCTGACTCTGACCATAATATTATGTCTGGGTCCCCATCTTGTTTTGATAGAGAAATATGCTTATCTAAATTTTGCCAAAAAATCTCTGGACTCCATTTTGATATTTGAGGAATAGATGGTTGAACAATACGAATTTTAACATCGCTAAGCTCTACTGGGTAGTGCTGCAACCTATAATAACCAAACGTTAAGAGCGCAATACATAACAATATAGCGGTAATTACTCTAGGTATAAGCATATTTGTACTATACAAGCTTGAACCAATATATACTGCTACGAAGCTCAAACCTAATATGCCAAATATACTTGCTGCCTGAATAGACAAATCAGATATTGAGAATGCATACCCTACAAGCCCCCAAGGGAAACCTGTGAACAACCAAGAAGAAAGCCATTCAACAAATATCCATATGAAGCAAAAAATAAAATGATATAAATAATTATTTCTAAATTGCCATGAGATCATGCCATGAAAAGCTGTAAATAATGCCATAGACGCAGGAATGCCAAAAAGAGCAAATGGAATTAGCCACCAAAATTCTTCAATGTAAACAGTTAAGCAAAGTGATATCCAGTAAAGGGTAGTTAGAAAAAATCCAAGACCGAATAAATATGAGTAAGTTACTGCTTGCTTTCTTGATTGTGACCTAGAGATTTGAAAGCATAATATGGATAGCATAAATATCCCAACTATGAAAAACACAGGGGCAAACGAAAGACCGCAAATCATTCCAGAAATAAAAGATGATCTTTTGTTTAAAAACATTTTATAGAGCTTGTACAAAAATTTGTTTGATGATATACAAATTACCATCATATGTATAGCAGACTAAATGGTTTTTTATGACGAATTCTATAAATCCTACAAAACTCCTTGAAGGTAAAAAAGGTATAATTACTGGCGTTGCAAATAAACTATCAATCTCTTGGGCAATTGCACAAATTGTAAAAGCACATGGAGCAGATGTAGCACTCACATACCAAGGTGAAGTTCTTGAAAAAAGAGTTTTTCCCCTTGCTGAAGAAATAGGTTGTGATTTCGTCCAAGAATGCGATGTAACAAATGAGGAGTCTGTAGATAAATTATTTGAATCTGTTAATAAAAAATGGGGGAAGCTTGATTTCATCCTACATGGTATTGCTTTTGCTGACAAAGATGAACTACGAGGAAGGTATATAGATACAAGCCTACAGAATTTTTTAAACTCAATGAACATATCATGCTATTCCTTAACTTCATTTGCAAAACGAGCTGAACCTCTTATGAAGGATGGTGGATCTATACTCACCCTGACCTATTACGGCGCAGAAAAAGTTGTGCCGTTCTATAATGTTATGGGTCTTGCAAAATCTGCACTTGAGACAAGCGTGAAATATCTCGCTCATGATATGGGAGAAAATAACATAAGGGTAAATGCCATCTCTGCAGGTCCTGTAAGAACCCTTGCTGCTAGCGGAATTAATGACTTCAAGACGATGCTTAACTCTCATGCTTCTACCTCTCCCTTGAGAAGAAACACAACTCAGCAAGATGTTGCAGGAGCTGCTCTTTATTTGCTGAGTGAGCTTTCAAACGGAGTAACGGGAGAGATACACTATGTTGATTCTGGATACAACATTATGGGTATGAGTAAAAATTCATAATGTATAAGATCACTTGGTAAAATTTTAGTTGACTGGCTGCAGTCTATTTAAGCTACTATAAACCGTAAACGATACACCTGTCTTACATCATTTTGCATACGAATTTTGCCTCCGCTGTTATTCCGCACGTGCCCCTTGCGCCCCCATTGTCATTCCGTAAGCGACCACTAAGGGAGCTATACGGAATCTTATATAGATAGAGCCAACCTCTCCTCTATGCTTTAGAGATCTCATATAACTCGCAAAGAGCTCGTTTATGAGATGACAGGTTGAAGAGGATTTCAGCACGTGCCCCTCTCGCCCACACTGTCTTTCCGTAAGCGACTGCTAAGGGAGCTATACGGAATCTCATCACTATAGAATCAACTTATCAATATAACAATCACTTTCCATTTACCGAATATATCAGCTTAGCTATCAGATCTTCTAAGTTTAAGGCAGATTGGGTAAATTTGATCTTCTCTCCCGAGGCTATATTCTCATCGGAATTACCCGGAATAATGCGAATATATTTACCACCCAACAATCCACTGGTAGATATCGCAGCTCTTGAATCTTTCGGTATGTTTATATGCGAGTCCACATAAAATTTTACAACTGCGTAGTAAGTATCCTTGTCAATAGACAGGTTTTCTACGTAACCTATCTTAATTCCTCCAAGCTTTACATCCGTTCCTTTTGAAATGCCATCAATATCTTGAAAACTCGCAAATACGCTATAGCTAGTAGAACTATTCTTAATGTCACTTATTCCATAAGCGAACCAGGAAAAAGACGCAGCCACTAGTATGACGATAAAGCCTACTAAAATTTCAATTACATTAATTTTCATCTTAATCCCCCTCTTACGGATTCCACCTAACATAAGTTGTGTCATGAGCAGAAATCTCTTTATTTTGTACATTCACGTTATGAGCATATTTAGTACCAGTGACATTTGGCATATGTTTTTTTTGCCAGCTATGCGCCCTATGCCCTTCTTTTCCTGGTGCTTTTGGAGATAAATAATGCAGCCAAGAATGCCACATGGCTGGAACTTTTGAACCATCTTCTATACCGTTATATATGACAAATCTCTTATTACGCCCTAGATAATCTTTCGCTCTAGATATAAAATACCTATTTCCAAATTGGTCTTTACCAATCATCTTACTAAAGAGTCTTATAAATAATTTACGCATACTATCAGATTATCTTTTTAATATATCTATCTACAATTAGGATTATCCCTAGCAGATACAGCCAAGCTGTCTGCAATCTCATTACCTTCATTATTAGAGTGTCCTTTCACCCAAGACCAAATGATATCGTGTTTTTCTATTTCGTGCTGTAAATTTTTCCATAATTCTACATTCTTCACTGGCTTGTTGTCACTTTTACGCCAATTATTTTTCTTCCAATTATGAATCCACTCTGTAATGCCCTTTTGTAAATATTTGCTATCTGTATATAGCCTCACTTTACATGATTGCTTTAAGCATTTAAGGGCAGATATTGCAGCTTGCATCTCCATTTGATTATTTGTAGTGCTTGCTTGATGCCCACGTATCTCTTTTCTTTTATCTCTAAATATCAAAAGAGCTCCCCAACCTCCTGGACCTGGATTACCAGAACATGCTCCATCTGTATATATTTCTACAAAGTTCGGTTGATCATTCACTGGTAAAGTTCTTTTATTTCTCCTTACGGAATTTATCAATTGAAATAATCTCAGCAGAAGTACTATCCTCTTGCTTAGAGTTAGGCTTTATTCCCTCTTTATCTTTCTGATTTTTGTTATCAAAACGTGGATCAGCTATAATTGTATCTTTTGAAGATTCTCGTTGGCGATCTTCTATATCACTATTTTTGAACTGTATGCTAAAATTCGCTATAGGATCTGCAAAATCCGTAAGGGCAGCGAAAGGCACTTCTATTGTTTCTGGCGCACCATGAAATGCTAAATTTACTGAAAACTTATCATCTTTGACCTGTAGCCCCTTAAATTGATGCTGTAGTACAATTGTTATCTCCTTTGGATAATTTTGTTTCACCCTTTTTGATAAAATCACATTCGGATGATTAGTGTGGAAAGAGATATAAAGTGAGTAGTCATTAAGTAAACCATGGTTTTGTACGTCTAACAGCACCTTCTTAACAATGCCAAGCATAGCTTGATCTATCAAATATTGGTAATCAACTATCATATAAAAATATTAAATTAATACAGTATACAACCCACAAAGAGGAAGAATATATAGGGGCTTTTCTGTTGCCGGGTAAGCCCCCAAACCCCGTGGCTAGCTACAATTAAGCAGCAGCCGCAAGACGATTATTATCGTTTGCATTTACTTTTTTTGACCCATGATCAAAAGATCCAGCGGAATCATACTGAGTAAAAATTATTCCTTTATCAAGCTCGTCGATCCTATTTCGCTCCCATATATGTAGACTAATACAAACATCTACCAAATATGGTGGAAGCGCCGGGTACCGCCCCCGAGTCCGAAACCCTTATTCCAAATAACGTTTATTACTATAGCTGCAACTTAAGCAGCAATTCATTGTAGTACACTCCAGTCATATTTGTAAAGGCTATTTCAGCGATTTATAGATTTCTTATATGTTTCCAATTTATTGAACATTCCTTTATAAGGTAATCTAATTAACAAAATATTTGATAATACTTAGCTCTTTGTGTTATAGTCACTTGAAGTTGAATTGGCGTCTATTTATATTGCGATTTAATGTTAAGAACAGTTTTTAAAAATTTTTCTTTTATAGCTGCGATCTTTATATTTGTTGCTGTAACAGTTGGAATGTTTTCAGTTGAGGCAGCACCTAATAAAAAGACCTCATATAAGAAAAAAATACCCCTACCAGTACAAACTAGTATGGTAGTGGACGGGAAATCAGGAAAAATTCTTCATGCACATAATGCACATAAAATAATATACCCAGCATCTCTTGCTAAACTCATGACAGCTTATTTGCTTTTCGAAAATTTAGAATCTGGTAAATTTGCACTAAACGATAATTTATATGTTTCAAAACATGCAACTCGTGCAAAACCATCAAAGCTGCATTTAAAACATAAGGAATATATAAAAGTGCGTGATGCAATCCTAGCTCTGAATGTAAAATCAGCAAATGATGTAGCGATTGTTATTGCAGAGAATGTAGCTGGTTCTGAAAAGAAATTTGCCACATTGATGACAAAAAGAGCACATCAACTTGGTATGAAAAGTACAAATTTTACCAACGCCTCTGGGTGGCATAATTCTAAACAAGTTACTACTGCTTCTGATCTTGCAAAACTCTCTATTGCCATAAAACGTGATTTCCCGCAATATTATCATTTTTTCAAGCGAAATGGATTTAAATATAAAGGTCATTATATCGCTGGGCATAATAAGATCACGAAGACATACCCTGGTGCAGAGGGTCTCAAGACAGGATTTCATATACCTGCTGGCTATAATATAATCACCACAGCTTCTCGAAATAACAAAAATATAGTAGGGATAGTCACAGGTAGCCCCAATGCAGCAGGACGTGATAAAAAAATAGTCAGACTACTTGATAAATATCTAGGTGTAAAACATAAAACTATTAAACGAACTAAGAAAAGCAGAAAGAGTAATGCTGTTAAAAAGCAACTGGCTTAGCCACTAATATGTACGTAAAACACTCTTAATATTATTCCTGATCAGGATTCTCTCCTTGTAAATCTCTAGCATCAACCTTATCACCTACACTTTTATCGCATATACCCTTATATTGAAATTGTCCGAATTTTTGCTCAAGATCATATGTGTCAGTTCCTATACTGTCAGTGCTAACGTAAAGTGTACCACCCATTTGCACCAAAAGTGTACCAGTAAAAATGGTCACTAAATCAATAGTGTAAATGTTAATATCGGCTGATTTTAATTTAGGAGTAGCCGTACAATATGA
>Ga0206126_10004050_pt1 | contig 14417 bp, 16 predicted proteins | sample Helgoland_Spring_5_FD_148621 | JGI IMG/M metagenome (GOLD analysis project Ga0206126, IMG submission 148621) | Pelagic subsurface seawater microbial communities from Kabeltonne, Helgoland, North Sea - Helgoland_Spring_Bloom_20160412_1 | ecosystem: Environmental > Aquatic > Marine > Epipelagic ...
TACTCGTCGCTTGGATGGTTGTTGTCTCCGACTTTGGAATAATGACGTAAAGCACTGTGCTTTCACGGACTTCCACCGAGCTTGGTGTTAACATCATGGTTGAATCAATGCCCAACTAGCCAGTGTAAGAACACTAACTATTGCTGTGAAGCGAAACTTGAACAGTAACAGCCACTTGTGTACATACATAATGAATATCTTGAACATGGTCATATAACCCAAGTCGCTTCAAATAGTGTTACATACTCCCCTTGCACGATGCCTATGCAATAGTAGCAGAGTCACCAGAAGTCAAACATATGTCCAACAACCTTCACCGACACATGTCCAGTACTGAAATATAAATGTTTGTTAATGGATTTCGCCAGCAGTTGTTATCCAGCCGATTTCCACGCGGATGAAAGTAAGTTCGCCCAGACAGCGTTCATCATGAATACACCATGTGGTAACAATCAAAGAAAAAACAAAACCGACCACACTGGTATACACCTTCTCCCATACAGAAATACAATTGAACATCTGTGTTACTCAATACTAGGTGCACCTTGCGTTACGCTGTGACCCTGACAAGAGCCGTAAGTGTGCTATAAATGGTGTTTGGCGTAAAACTAACCAGATGGTTGAGTTCAGACTTGACCCACAAATGTTTGTGAGTGCATATACTGTGTCTGATGCATAGCCAGGGTCTGTTTCCTAGAATCAGTTTATATGTATCCGTTACTGTCAGACATTTGGCATTTGATTTACGCGAACCCATATGCACCTTGCTTTACGCTATGCCACTGACACAAGCCCTAGATTATGACTGTGCAAGAATGTAAACCGACGTGCTCCAGAGTTAAAGACACATCCATGAACACCAAATACGCAACAAGAAACAAAGCATAAGACTGTCATTGGAACATAACCCAAAAGAGATAACTAAAACCAGGTAGCACATCTTACGCATCTTAGCAATACTTTGTATGAACCTAGCTTGAGACTGTGTAAGAATGAAACAGCAATGCTCACTACTGATGCAACTGGAAATGAATTCGTTTGTTCAGAAAAACACTTGCATACAGAATCCTTGAATCGTTCATGCGGTGTCGATGAAACATACCAGCGCCATTACTAGAAGCCGTTGGGACAAGCCCGAAAGCCAATACAAATGTGTCGAGAACGTGTATCAATTGTGCTGTGTGTATGCGTGTGAGTATGTGTATGTTTTCGGTTGATTCATCAAAGACACGAGTTAAATGAACAAATCACACACACGTGGCTGACTGCAAGCATCGAAATACTTGATGAAAAGCAATACTGACCATTGGCCAATACTAGGTCTATTCGAAGGACTTGGGCGAAGCCTACTTTTGTCATATTTTTGTTATTTTCGAACCTTCACACCCATGAGGCCTCTGTCTATGTCTTAGTCTGAGCCTGACTCTGTCACTCAGATCTGCATGCACTGCATGCTCGAGGCTCTCGCCACAAACCATCCCGTTGCCATCACGCACATTGCAGATGATGCAACTGATCCACGCATGAGCAATGAGCATACATATATTATATATATATATACATGTGTGTATATATATATTGGTAGTGTGTATACATGTATGTATATATATATACATGTGTGTATACATGTTCTCTCATCATCAGTAGTCTGAGACTGAGTTTCTAATCTCAAACGCGTACATGGCCCAGCTGAACAAGTCTTCAACAAGACAACTGCACTCAGAAGACTCCACTCCAGTGCATCCCATCTCCTGTGAGACAGTCACTGAGACTGCCTGCACAATTCAAATTCACTCAGCCCTTTACATGACCCAGCTGAACAAGTCTTCAACAAGACAACTGCACTCAGAAGACTCCACTCCAGTGCATCCTATATATACATATATATATATATATATATGTCGATATATACATATACAATGCAATAGTAAGATACATGTCAGCAGTGGGTCTGCTGGCTACGGCACAGGGACCACTCATGCTGACATTTGTCTTCTTTGCTTTCTCTTTGCTTATGGCCTTGCGGCCTCTTCCTATTTACACATGGGTTTTCTAACCCACCGCGTAAGTCTGGCCCAGGGCCCAGGGCCAGGCTTCCCGGACAGACATTGATCAGGCCTGGAAATGGAAAGGCTCATCGCCACAGGTCAACAAGCACTACTGCAAATCGACAAACGAAGCCCACATGGCCATAAAGGCGCATCGCCACAGGTCAACAAGCACCTTGCAAATCGACAAGCGAAGCCCACATGGCAATTCACAGCAGCATGGTTGAAAAAGATGTGATTGTTACATTGCTGCTCTCGTTGTGCATACATACAATATATGTATATATACATGTGTATATATATAAACACATACATATATATGTCGATATATACATATACAATGCAATAGTCGTTGTGACAATGTCTAACATTATTCACTGCCCTCTGTATCTAGCCCAGCGCAAAGATGCACGCTAGGGCCACTATAGCCCACTATCCAGCCCAACGCAAGAGTGCCGGTAGGGCCAACAGCAGACTAACATGGTATGTTGTTAAACAACGAGCAAATCCAAAAGAAGGCGCACGGGTAATTTCTCATATGAAAATATATGAGTATGTGGATGTGTATGTGTATTGATATGTATAATAAGTGTATGAGTATGTGTATGTGTACGAGAAACGGTCTGACAAACCGTAATTCCTAATCCACCATCAAAAAAACAATGCAGCCGTTGGGACAAGCCCGCAAGCCAATAAAATGTGCGGAGCATGTGTTCAATTATGCTGTGAATATGTGTTTGAATAAGAGTATGTGTGTGTATATATATGTGTATGTATAGGTGTATGAGTATGCGTATGTGTACGCGGTACGGTCTGAATGACCGTGACTTTTATTCCAGCAGCCGTTGGGACAAGCCCGAAAGCCAATACAAATGTGTCGACAATGTGTCCAATCATGCTGTAAGTATGTGTAAAAGTCTGTATGTGTATTTATATGTGTGTATAAGTATTTGAATATGCGTATGTGTACACGGTGCGGTCTGAGTGACCGTATCTCGCATTCCAACATTAAAACCCATTGCCCCGAGGCAGTTATCTAGACTCGTCAGGTTAAGACGTTATTGCAATCACGAAGGACATCGTTGACAAGATCCCTTAACTCACGGTCAGACATCCAAAAGCCTGTCCAACAAGCGTCGTTACGCGGTTTCCGTTTTTCCCAAAAACCAGGTAGCATAACTTGATTGTAGGGATCCATTGTAAATTTCTTAAACAGCCAGGTATATACATGCTGATACTTTTCATCATAAGACATAATTGACCAATCGTCAATATTTTTCGTGAACTTTTTCCAATAAGTTCGGTGAAAGTCTTGAGGGTTAGCCCCCTTGGGGATCGTTGACATTCTGGGTGGGCTGCTGCTGTCGTTTAATAACATAAGCCTCTCCAATACAAGGGTGAATAGTACCCCTATTTCGTCACCCTCCTGTCGAGGTCGCGATGATTTTGTATGTAAAGAATTCGCACCTCCATGAAACGGCAATTTGTTCAGTGGATCCTTGAGACGATCAGGTAGTTTTAAAGCATTCTTAGAATCATGTCCATGTCTGAACTCTTTCTGTTGAAGAAAACGCATACCGGTGATAACCTCATGCACAATCGCTCTTGAGGTGCGGTCGATTGGTGCTGGTGGTTCACCGGGCCTTGTGACAGACAATGATCGCATAAGCAGCTCAGCTTCATGCATATCATCTGTTGGTACGAATGCTGTGTCATCAACACAGCCACTCGCGCACTCGGCTGTACCTTGGATATACACGCATCAATCAAGCAATTGACAAAGAAGAAATATATAAAACCCATATCATATTTGTATGCATAAGCCAAATGCTGAAATCGAAAAGATGATAAAAATACATTCGGTAATGTGGCTTAGGCATGAGGCGATAGCCAGAAACAAACCTAACGAGACATATGAACTTGAGAATGATTCTTCACAAAGTGTTGAATACAACAACCAACATGTCATAGGCACATGTTGATAATGCATGTAGTAATAGAGGCCAAGAAAAGAAGCATGTTGATCAACTAAGCAATGAAAGTTCCATGTTCACTGCAAGAACTCTTTACTCCTGGCATAATATATGAAATACATACCAAGGCTGCAACGAGAATAACTCAATTTGATATTGCTCATTGATTTACCCTTTGAACAGACAAAAAATACATAGCGCGCTATCCAGTGATACTAGTGCAAAACCATTGCCCGTATTGACAATTTAGTAATGTTTTGATGCCTATTTAATGGTGCCGAATACCAAACAATCTGGGAGGGGCTGATTTGATTGCCGAAAGTCTCTCATAAACATCAATGATAGCATTGCCATTATCTCCAAGATAATCGTCCGCACATTCTCCGTAATTCCAATCCCGCTCCTGGCCAGTGTCATTTTCATCAACAGGATCCACGAGTGAACATTCTCCGTAATCCGAATGCCGAGCCAGGCCATTGTCATATTCATCATCAGGCTCCAGGAGTGGCCATGGGCTTTGTCGATGGTCAACAGGATCCAGGATCACGTATGCAGAAGTATCTGGCTGGTCGTCTGCCTTAGTATGTTCATGCATTTCTGAACTTCTGAGCCGCTTCGTATCACGGAAGTCCTCACGGAAGTCCTCACGGCTGTCATTGATACGTTGGAGTTGAGACAGCTCTGGTATCGAGTCTAGACCATAACCAGCATTTGCTGTCTGCATCGTGACATCATTAGGTACACGCGGCAATGTGGGTATCGAAATGCGTGAAGAAACCGTGGGTATCTGCGTGAAACCCGAAGCATTAGAATCGATAGTTGGAAAGTAGGTTTCACCTCCCGGAGAATAGATTTCAGAACCAGGGAATTGCCGAGACGACGAGTCTTCAGTATTGGCGATGTTAGCAGATGACGAAGAAGAACCAGGCGGTGACGGTTGGGATGAAAAAGTCGAAAGACGATCGAATGCAAGAGATTTGCATCTCTGAAACACCGACTTCATCTCATCTGATGATGGAAGTTGGTTCATCTTGGCTTTATCCTTCCAAGAGTTCCACCAACTCTGTAACGTGTCAGACATCTCAGTCAAGATGGTGTTCCAATGGGCAATGTTGGTTTGAGCTGTTGTTGATTTAGTAGGGATGAGCTCACGCCATACCTTGCTATATCTGTGCGGGCCGGGCAGATAATGTAGAAACCGGATGAGTGCCTTATCAATTCGGTGAGAGTAAGACAGCGATGCTATTGCCATCCCATTGCGTTCCCAATCAATGAGCTTCATGCACATGCAATCCTTATCAATAAAACCAATGTTGCCGGTATGCCAGTCATGGCATTGAATGCCAGACTTTGCAGCGAGCACCAATGTGTCCAAAACCCGTTCGCTGCATAGGAGCATTAAGTTGATGCTGACTGCTGATGGGGAATGTTCAATCACTCTCATCAGCAACTCTGCAAACGTGTACCGTACTTTGTCAACCAGTAAGAATGACACTGTCTTGTTGGCGACGTTTTGTTCGAAGTAGCCGTAAACCTTTGGCAAATACTGACGAAGCTTGGGTGTGTTTTTGTAGATCTCCCATTCCATCCTGTTACGATTCTCAATGCCATCACCGATTGCTTGGCTTTTGAACGCGAGAGGTCTGTCATTTGCTCCATACCCATCCCTGGCCTGTCCGTTGGCGAGAAATGTAAACTCCATGTTGTGTGTCTCATGTCCTGCCGCCATCACGATGGATACTTGACATTGATGAGAGATTGAGCTTTTGGGTGACATCCATTTTGAATCTTGCTGTCGTAAGGTGAAGGACGTGCATAGACAAAAACTTGAATGTACTCTGGTAGGTTCGCCCCACATGGGATGATCTGCTGGTAGTGTTGGGCTGGTGTCCACAACAGCTGCACTGTCTTGTCCAGTAAAGAACTGGAAACCCTTTGACACATAGAAATCACGATCAGGAAAATCGAAACCCAGGAGAGAGCCATTTGCCTGCTCTCTGTGCTGTTTGCTTCCTAGATGCGCATTGGAAGCGTCTTTGTTGCATATAATGCAGCAAGGATAATGCCTCTCAAATGGACCATTGAGACGCCAATGCCACAGTGGAAGATGCATTAAGTGATTGAATGTATTTGTGTCTGTTGCACCCAGTGCCATGCGGTTGATAATGTCTAAAACAGCTGGCAACGAGTTTATAGTCCAATGAACGCCGTCCTTATCAAGTTCTATACCCACTGCATTGGAGACGAGCGGTATGTTATGATACACAAGACTTTCCTGGAACATAGGCACCAGAACTTTATAGACATTGACATGCTTCACTCCAGGGCTGAGTATGGCATCTCCGACGAAGAGCGAGGCTTTTGTGGCAACGCTCTGTAAGGCACCTGCAATGTGGCCGCAAGTTGGTTGAAGCCAACGCGGAACTGTTGATTGGTCTTGCATTGCCAATCGGTTTCCATTTGGCACAGCCAGACAAAGATCAACGTGAGGAGAAACAGCAATGTCCACAGCAACTTGGTTTTCATTTGCTCCACCCCTGCTACGGAACAAAGACACGTCGTAGCCAAGTTTGCGCAACACCATGCAAACCTCTCGTCGAAACAAAGCGAGTGTCGAGTCTCCGATGACGCTGGCACGTAATAGTGGCTTCTGTAAGCCAGTGCGATGCAAAACGAAGTCTGTACATAGTAGTTGTAATGTGCTAAATGGAATCCTGTTTGGTAATCGTCATCCTATGAGTGTACAAACTATATTGCAACAGTAATCTACTGTGTTAGTGTCTACCACATTTAACAGCCTTTTGCAAAAAAACTATCATTCCATCTTCTAAACACCAAATCCCCTATAGCACCTATATCATCACTTTCACTGAAATTTAAAAAAACAAGGATGTTGTTCAGAATCCCTGATATGATTGATTGCAATAGCGATCTGACTCAAATGTTGTTCAGAATTGTTCCCGAAATATATCATGAACACCTGGACAAACATCAATGCGTCAGTTGTCTGATGTTCGAATACACTGTACCACAACAATGTTATCAAGATATACTGCATCTGTTACCTTGAAACAACCTGATATAAATACGAAAACACAACTGTCAAGAATTGGCTTCCATAAATTACATGACAATACATGGCAGTGATAAGATACACCCCAAATCATATGGAGTTTTCAACAAGATCGCAGCGACGAAGTACCCATCTGTCTGACACTTGGTGATCTTGTGCCCCAGATATGATGGTGGTCGAGACTTCGCCACATCGGCCCAAACTAGTCGCTCTGGGACAAGAAGAAAAGCAATTGCCAAGTACTCTTCGATTTGCGAATCGCATAAAGAAGAAGGACGCGCATCCAAGCACTGTGTCAATTTGTCGAACAACCGTCGAACAGCATAATAACGTCCAGCTGGCAGATCTGGAGTGGCATTTTTAAAATATGAGCCATGTAAATACATGATCTCCACGAAGTTGGTAAACACTCATGCTTGACGAGCGAAATAACAAATCTGTATCGTGCCATGAAAAAAACAGCGGCAATGCATGTTCGCCTTATCCCTGTATGTGTGTTATGCACCTTGCAGAAAACCTAGCCTGATGAGACATGCTACATACAATATAATCCGTTTGTGATAGATGAATGTGTGCACCATTAATCCTAACCGAATAAACACTTGTCTTGTGTATACCAAACACTTTGCATTCTGTTGTGACTCATGCAATCAACTATTGTATATCAAGCATATGACGTGTGAACAATTGTGTTGGATCAATTTCCTTTGAAGACACACAAAGCCATATAGTGATGCCTGGCCCTGTGACATGGTGTTTGATAGTTTGATAATGAACAACAAAAAAACATGACCTGTAAGTGTAGTGAACGTGCTGAGATCATCACTGGTAACACTTTCAACAATTTTGTTCACCGTGAGCTGCTTCTTCTTCATCTGGCTTTTCTCCTTGTATGCAAACACTGCAGCTGCCTCATAACCCACGCCAAGATGATTTGCTCGTAATAGAACAGCTGCATCTTTCAAAGACAAAGAAACCTTTTCCAGAGCAAACCATAAGTCTGTCTCAGCCATCGACAAATCCTTTCATCCCCTAATAATGAGGTGAGGTGGCCAATCTCGTCATGTATTTGGAATATCGATTGATGATCCTATCGGTTGCTATATCTTTGAAATGATATCTGTAAAAGACATTTCTATATAATGTACAGTTCGATACCTGCTACCTATCTCTATTGGCAACGGCCTATTCCCTAAGCTCTGTCACATCCGCACTGCCTCAATTAGCCAGGCCATACTCATCTGAAAAATATATACACTGAACTACTAATCTCCTATGACATCATGTCTATAGCCAATGCGAGAATTCTGATCCCAGTATATGAACTCTGCACTGACATTACCATGCATTAGAGAGATATTCTCATCACTGAGATTTCGTTAGCAATGATGAATATGATAAACCTAAAAGAAACTGCATGTATATATGCCCATTGTCATGACACACTGGATATCCATCTATAAGAAGGTAAATGTTCCGAAACGTGTCGCATAGCTATCTGGACCATGCTGTTTGACAGAGGACACATTGATAAAGACTGAGCTGGAATCTTCTGATAATATGGTTGTAGTGCGCACACTCTGCATAAGGAATCGGAGACTGCGAATTCTGGAGGTGGTAATTCTTGTCCAATGACTTGCAAAAGAACATAACAGCCACGCTTTACCCGTCCGACCTTATGAAACAGCTCTTGTATGGGAGCTTGAATTTTGAAATGAACATCAGTATGGCATCTCGTCATGTCAACATTAGATCATGTTATAGATCATATGCTGAGGTCATGTTATGTGGCTGAATCATGTCCTGAAGAAACACATGTTGTATAGTTATGTCGACAAGTGATACCTGGTCTCCAATATCATTCCTACAAATTCTGTGCACACGTGATCTCTAGTAAACAAGCGTGTGAGCCAATAACACCTGATGGAAAATAATAACCCATTGCCAAAACATGATCGCTGCCAGCTGTCGCGTTGTGAGAAGCTTTACAAAGTTCACACATGACTGTCCCAAGCTCATGTCATCTGCTCTATGCAAAATTGCTGCATAGCATTGCTTCGAAAACTTCAGCATTATTCCTTAACTAGCAACGATTGACTCCATGAAAATGATTTAAAGAACCCTTCCTCGGCGTTGTTCACGATTAGTTGCTGGTGCGGCGAAAGTCTGAATTTCTAATAGATCATCAGTCTTGTCAATTCCGCGAGACAAGCCCAAATCAACCACGAAGTCAGCATCTGCTAATGTAAGAGATGTCTCAGCTTTCGAAGTTGCTAACACAATTCTGGGATAATGAGTCGGGATCTTGGCTTTCTCGAGTTGCTCAAACTCCAACTCCCCATGGAAAGGTACGATGGCCCTTGCTTCAACACCGCCCTTTTTCAACAAAGCCGCCACATCGAAAATCTCATACTTGCCTGGCAGAAAAACCAACGCGGTCTTCCCTCGATCGAGTATAGATTGTAATAAATGCGTCAGTGTCGGATATAAGCTGTCCTGTGTGCATACGATACCATAGGTATCCATAAGTTTGTTTCAAGAAGAAGCCATACAAAGTAGAAATACTTAATCGAGGCATTTGATCATTACAAATACTACTCTGAATCGTGTGACGTAAGAATTATACACAAAGAAGTTGTATTAGAACATGTGAAACATGAACTATGCGTGTAAAAACAGACTGTCATGCATCATGAGTAATTGACAACATTGGTCCAAATGCCAGCAGTGTACACAAACCTGAATATATATATTTGCATATACTATATACATATATTATATAATTGCACCACCCCTCAGAAGCCTCCGTGTCAATCCTGAACCACCCCTCAGACGCCTCAGTCTCAATCCTGAACAGCAATTTCAAGCAAAAACTGCTCCACTGCGAAAGGCCTCTCTAAACACTTAATCCATTCGGCTCCCTGATCATTGAGTTTTGCAATCATTTCGGAACTATAAGTAGCAGACGCGCCAATGACCAAGAGAGGGCGTGCTTCAGCCACTTGCCTGGCCGAATCCCACAGCAAAGCGTAACCAGGATCCACCGCCATCTGGTCAATCTCGTCGAAGATAACTGCGGTAACGCCACGCCACATGTCTTTCCCGGACGACGCATACCAGCGAGCCGCCAATCCTACTGTAGCGAAAAAGATCTTAGACCTGTCATAACCCAGGCCGCTGGAACATTGGTTATGACCCCAATGCTACAAATTACTAAAGGCAGTTCAAGTAAACCCACATCCCAGTAATAGATTTCCCGTCGCACTGAACCCTGCCGGATGTATGCATTATATTCAAAACATATTCAAAAAGAATATGATCCCTCGAAGAAGCATACTGTGACAATGGCCATGTACAATGTGACCCGGCTGCTTGAAATCATCTGAGTTATATAATACCTGAGTCGATACTGAGGAAAAAACAAATACGTCTATAACTCTACATGTCCAACTATCGAAATACAAACAAACGAAAATCTGACTGCACATAACAAATGACAGTGCCAACCACAAGCACATGATATATGTATGTAACTTGCATGAGATGATATGTGTAGCTAGTATACACATGCACGGAGAACGACCGAGATACTGATCATCAAAACACAAGAAGATGATATATGTATGTACTTTGTTAAAGATGATGTGTGTATCTAGCATACACAACCTGGAAATTTAACAGTGGGACCCACTCTCATCATCTCCACCATATCTTCCGTCACCCATGCGATAGCAAGAACTGAGCCAAGCATCTTTTTGCATGCCAGTGACATCTACCGTCGATGTTGTCAAAACGAGAGTCTTCCCTGGAGTCTTCCCTTGTAGCTGAACTTCCTCCGCAACAATCGACGGCAAAATCCGAGATTTTCCACAGCCAGTGGTACCATGAACCTGAATGTGACGACAGCCCTTACGTATGAGCTTTCGCAGATCTGGTATATGCTTAGCGATAGTTGTCTTCTGTGATCGACCAGGTCATATAAAAAATAAATACAGTATGTTATACATTTGAAATATAGTTTCCTTGAACCGTTGCATGTATTGTAACAGGTGTTGTCATCGATTCTGTCTAAGAGTTACTGTTCATATTCGGGAAACACATAATCTGCAAAAACAGCGTTTGAACGATTTGGAAATCTTGTAAAAGCCATATAAACGTGTGCAAGTTTTGAGACTATCGCATTTAACCAAAACTATAAGCATGAAAGACATCGAAGCCAGCCAGCAAGAAAACAAGACCGCAGAAGCAAGCACTACGACACGCTGTGGCATTTGTGCAAAGACCATCATGGCTGGAGCGCCCAGGTATCTTTTCCTGTTGCGTTAACTTCGCAGCTCCCAACACGTCTGGCTGTGACAACATAACGTCGGGACAAACCCTGAAGTTCTGCAGCTCTGCCGCAAACTGTAGTCAATGCCAAACCGTCGGGACAAGCCCTTAGGATATGGTGCTATCCTGTACTGTGGAAAACCCCCTCCCGGGGTTTGATGAGAAAAACACCAAAGTGAGTCTGATGCTCGTTGAGCCGATATATCTATGAACAACCGCCTGTCATAAAACTAACACAATGTGTCCTAGTGATCATACGTGAATCACATAATCAACCAAACTAAATTGTATTGCTTACGATAAATCGCATATCATAAAAAACGCTGCCCGAACAATGTGATTTCAGCGCATCAAGGTCGAGTAAACTATTGTTATTCAAATATTCATTGCATGTTGCATGAAAAACATTACAACCCTGCAATATATCTATAAACAACATTCTATCTAACCTGAAATTAAAGCGCAGCAATGTTCATATATAAATCATCTTGTCACTGAACATTCAGACATGGATCACCTTGCCAACAAAACTCTAAAGATTGCAACACTACGAGTATAAAAAACGCGGCCAAGGACCATCTCTTCAGTGCATCTGCTAATATTCGTTGCACCCTGAATCAAAAACCTTATAAATCTGTAATATATCTATAAATCACAGTCTATCTATCCTCAAATAGAAGAACAGCGGTGTTCATCTATGAATCATCTTGTCACTGAACATTCAATCATGGATCACCATGCCAACTCAACTCTAAAGATTGCGACACTTCGAGTGTAAAAAGCGCAGCCAAGAACTGCTCTTCAGTGCATCTATAGACGCATTACTAATGTTGGTCATTTGTTGTGAACACGTGTAAAGACTTTACTCTCATTCTCAAACTATGATGCCACATGTTTGCTACCTATTGCACGCATAACGACACAAAATGATAGCGTTGTGCAAAAACATCTAGACATAGTTATCGCGATGTGACTCAGAACATCACCACCAATCCCTGTAACTACCTATGTCCCTATCACCTGTGTGTGTACTGCGTGAGTGTGTGTAGCAAAGCCTTCCAGATAGTTGAGTGATGTCGAGGCAGCGACGCGTGGACTGTGATGTAGGAAATGGCCGTCGGGACAAGCCCTGAGGCTGAAACGATTCATACATCAACAACCTGCAATGTGATTGAAACATTGAGGTCATTCTTTTGTTATACAGAGATAAGTCATGAAGGCGATGAAGAGGAAGAAATGCCAGAACTTCAGACGGTGTGGGCGCAAAGCCAAAAGCAGTCGCGCCAAGTTTTGTCTGCCATGTTTCAAAGAGACGGTGCTGTGGTGTGTGCGGGAGCGCAGTGACATGTTGTGGGCAAGCGCTGGTCTAGCAGGCGTTTGCCCTCGATATGTTCGCCCTCGTTTGCGGACGCTGTCGCATGGTTTATGCGAAACGAGGAAAGCCTGATGCGAACAGCATGGGAGCAAGAGCCACGCTATCGAGGTGTACGTGGCCGGGCCTGGTTATCCAGAGTTGCAAGAAGCCTTTGAGCGTAGGTATGTGCAGGATGGCAACTTGCGGTCTTACAGTGGAGCCGTCTTCGCAAACACTCTTCCTCCAAAGCCTATCAGAGCCCCTCTTGTTTTGAAAGGCCCATGGTTCCGTTACAACGACAGGTTCTTCCAAACGCCGAATACCTTCCTCACGCAGACCTTGAGTATCGGCAAGGCGACGAACATTTTCACCTGGTCACCGAGCGTCGCTATCTCAAGTCAGACACTCTGCACAACACAGCAGGACGCACTAGTCTGAACTAACCTAGAATATTTTCCCTATATGCTTACAATTCCTGTTTCATTATCTCTGTGCTTCTATTCTTTGCACCTGCGTTCGATTCTATGCACTTGCGACAACGCACTAAGGTAATATTAGCGATGGGACACAGACTTTATGTTTGTATATATATATATATATTTATATATGTATAAACATGCATACACACCGTTAAGGACTGAAAATGAAGAATCCAGTGAGCCAACAACCCGTTGACCAGCAACCAGAGGGCCAGTTGACCAGTCAAACATTGGTTTCTACTCCCGGGAAAGAGTTTACCATGCCTTTGCCATCTTCTTCGGACGACGAAGCGCTCTTCTAGCTCGTGTGTCATCACTATGGTCCTTATGTGCAGCATCTGCTGCTGTTGCTGTTGCTGCTGCAACTGTTGATAAGTCAGTGAAACAAATTCTTCATGTCCGTGCTATCCGCGTCCGTGCTAGTTGTCGAAGAGATCTCAGAATGCGAGTCTGATGAAGAGTGGCTAGTCTGTCTCAGAAGGCGTCTCGCGCGTTGCGGGCATCACCGATCTCGCTCCGCGGCTAGCGATTGACTCCCTGAAACATCGACGGACAAGACTTGACATAATAAAAAGCTACACTGATGCACATGAACATTGACGACCTGAATCCAATGCCATAAATGTATATACCAATTGATACAGCGTACATACGCATACACAATGATCCCCAATGAAAGAATACAACGTACATACACATGCAAAATGGTCCCCAATGAAAGGATACAACGTAAATATGCATACAAAACCATCCCCAATGAAAGGATACAGTGTAAATACGCATACAAAATCATCCCCAATGAAAGGATACAGCGTAAATACGCATACAAAATCATCCCCAATGAAAGGATACAGTGTAAATACGCATACAAAATCATCCCCAACGAAAGGATACAGCGTAAATACGCATACAAAATCATCCCCAATGAAAGGATACAGCGTAAATACGCATACAAAATCATCCCCAATGAAAGGATACAGTGTAAATACGCATACAAAATCATCCCCAATGAAAGGATACAGCGTAAATACGCATACAAAATCATCCCCAATGAAAGGATACAGCGTAAATACGCATACAAAATCATCCCCAATGAAAGGATACAGCGTAAATACGCATACAAAGTCATCCCCAATGAAAGGATACAGCGTAAATACGCAT
>Ga0206126_10004053_pt1 | contig 14397 bp, 19 predicted proteins | sample Helgoland_Spring_5_FD_148621 | JGI IMG/M metagenome (GOLD analysis project Ga0206126, IMG submission 148621) | Pelagic subsurface seawater microbial communities from Kabeltonne, Helgoland, North Sea - Helgoland_Spring_Bloom_20160412_1 | ecosystem: Environmental > Aquatic > Marine > Epipelagic ...
TTTTTCTTTCTTTTCTTTCTTTATTTTCTCTGGTGTCTTTGTTTGTTGTTGTGCTTTCTCTATAAGCAAAGTTTCAAATTTTAAATTTGATGGATTATTAAGGGAACATAAAAATGCCAGATTACTACTCTGAAGGGAATCTTATTGTGAGAACAGATTCATACGAAGAAAAAAAAGAAGAACCTAAAGTTAAAGAAGAGGTAAACGTTTGGAAGGAGAAGGTTTCTGGGAACAACAAGGATCCAGAAAAGTTCAAGGAAACAGACTTTCCATCCCTGGAATGGAGGACTACTTTTCAATCCCACTCGCGATCATAATTTCTATCCTATTTGAGGTATGTATCAATAATTTTGATATAAGTCTACTTAGTGTAGTCTTGTTCATCAATATCATCGGACTGTACTACATAACAAAAAACTTGAAGGTTGAGGTGAAGATATCTTATAACAGGGTTGAATAAGGTATTACATTCTTTAGTGTAGGTTAAATTTGAAAAATAAAAATAATATTTTTTTTAAAACATTCTTATGACTGATCAAGAAAAAACAAGGGACATATTAAGGTCTATTGAAAATATAGTGACAAGTGAACACTCTTCAGAAACACAGGTAACAGGGGCAGAACATGAAAAAAAGGTAGGTAGTATTTTTCAATCACAACTAGATTGTAAATACGTAGATAAAGATATATTTAGGAATCTACTTTCTAAGAATGGGGTAAAACACTCTTCAAAAGATTTTAAAAATTGTCCTCCAAGAGAAGTATCAATAGAAGATTCATGTGGAATTTTACATGATAAAAACTACATTGTACATCAACCATTTGGATCTCAAGCATATCCCGATTTTGTAGTAGTTAGAATTAGTGATTCTGTTGCTAAATTATGTTTTATAGAGTGTAAACAAGAAAAACCTACATGGAATAATACACCCCCTAAAAAATGTAAGGATTGTATTTATGTTTGTGGAAATAAAGTTTACAATGGATATATTATTCTGAGTGAATATGACCTAAAACTAATAAATGATTATAAGGAAAGTTATGAAGAACTTGTTCGTTTTTACAATAGTTTATCAGATGAAGTTAAATTTGTAATGTACAAAAAAATAGAAACAGCACAATGGCCTACAAAACATTTTATTGAGAATGAAAGTAATAATATAGGATACATACATGAAACACTTTCAAGATTTTACTAGTTCCTCAACAATCATCTGAATGAGTGGAGGGGGGACAGCATTACCAATCTGTTTAATTTGTTTACCAGTATTACCCGAAAGTTTATAATCTGCTGGAAATCCTTGTATTTGTTTTAGTTCATCTGGTAGTAGACAGCGTAGATAATTACCATTTTTATTTTTTAGAGGAACAAAGAATCTCGGGCAATGTGCGTATGAACATATAATTGTATTAATAGGTTTTCTAATATCAATAATCTCACCACCCACATCCAATCTTCTACCAAAGTGAAGACGGTGAGGTCTTGCTTTTTCTTTCCTAACATAGTCTCTTTTTCTAGCAAGTCCAACTAAATTTGGATGAGGTTTATTTTCCCTTTCATCATTTTCCATATCCGTGAGTATACACTCTTCAGGAATACTATCAAAATCAAAATCTAAATCTTCTGGTTCTAACTTTAGAGCACCCTCCATACTAAATTGAATAATATCTTTTAGATCCCCTGACTTATTTCCATTTTCATGTGGAAAATTAAATTCTTGTTGAAGATCACTACGAATGCCAACAATAATAAGACGTTCTCTATTTTGAGGAACACCAATATCTAACTTACTACACATATAAACTTCATAATGAATATCATAACCTATATTATTAAATTCACTTTCAATTCTATCAATATACAAATCACCATCCGCATTTTTTCTAGTTAGCAACCCCTTAACATTTTCACCTATAATGTATTTGGGGCGAATTAAATCAGTAGACCTTAAAAATTCTCTAAAAAGAGTATTCCGAGGATCATCTGGAAGTTTCTTACCAGCATGTGAAAATCCTTGGCAAGGAAATCCAGCAAATATAAGATCTACATTATTCTTATATTCTAAAAATTCATTATCAGTTGTTTTTGTTATATCGCCAGAACCAATTAGTTTTGTATTTGGAAAATTTAATTCATGTGTTTCCTTCATTTCTTTTTCCCATTCTGAATAAGCAACCAGTTCAAGACCCGCATTTTGAATACCAAGGGAATCACCACCCATACCAGAAAATAAACTAATTGCTTTCATTTTAGAATTGTTTTAATATATGCAAATAATATTTTTCAAATTTTTTCTAAACGTATTTCATTCATAAAGCATAAAAGCATAAAATATATATAAAGATTACTATGTATATAATAGTATATTAAAATGATTGAAGTTATCTGTCGTAATTCAAACAATAACCTCGTACCTGTAAAGGGTGAAAGGCGCTCCTTCCAACTGCGTCAGCGTGCGAAGACACAAGAAGGTTTCAAGGTAAAACCACTACGTTTTATTAGTTTCAAAGAAGCAGCAAAGGTTATGAATAAAAAGACCGTTTATCCAGAGGTTACATGGTATTCTGTTTCTAAACTATAATTAGGTTTGATTTTTAAAAGTATAATATTCTTTTTTAATATAATGGATAATGATGAAATACTTATGAGAATGAAAAAACACTATTTCTTTTTTTTATCTTTGGAGGATAAAGTTAGTGAGGATATTTTAAAAGAATGTAAAAAATATATGGAATTATTATTTTTAGACCTTCTAAGAAATAATATGATGAATAAATTATGATATACATTTTTCTATAAATGAACGAAATAATGGATGTGGATTAAAGGGTGTAGAATTGTATTCAGGATGATATTGAGTTCCAATATACCAAGGATGGTTTTTTAGTTCAACAACTTCCGTCGTATTATCATCTGATGTTGAAACATTCCAATTCATCCTTAGATATTTTTTAAACCCATCATCCATAGCAAAACGATGTCTATGTCTTTCTGAGATAAGTTCTTTTCCATATATATTTTTTACATTTGAATTAGGGTATAGCGATATTTCTTTTAATCCGAGTCGCATTGATCCCCCTAAATTATTATCATCAGTAGTTATTTTAGTAATTACATTTGTTCCTTCTATATTAAATTCTTCTGATGTTGCGAGTTCAAACTTTGGATTTTCATTTCTGAAATATTCAATAATCATTAACTGCATTCCGAGGCAGATACCCAAAACCGGAATATTCATACTTCGGATATCCTTGATTAAAGATATCATATTTTCTATACCATTATTACCAAAACCACCTGGTATAATTATTCCATGGAGGTTATTTAATTCTTTCATATCACCTTCATATTCACGGGCATTTATCCATGTTATATGAACATTACGATTATGATAAATACACGCATGACTGATAGATTCTAGTAAAGATTTATAAGAATCATTTAACTCTGTATATTTTCCTAGTATTCCAATATTTACATCACCATTACAATTTTCTATTTTATGATTTAGATGATCCCATTTATCTAAATTTATTTCACTAAGTATATTAAATCTTTTTGAAATAATTTCATGTATGCCTTGTCTTATGAGATTTAATGGGACTTTGTAAATAGATGATAAATTCTCTGCTTCAATGATATTTGATTCTGGTAAATTGGTATGAAGGGACAACTTACTTTTAATTTCCTTTGACATACCTTTTTCAGTCCTACAAATTAAGATATCAGGTGTTATCCCTACCTGTTGAAGTTCTCTAATATTATTTTGAGTTGGTTTTGTCTTTAATTCATCTGTAATGGAATAATGAACTAAGTATGTTAAATGTGTAAATAATGTATTATCAATACCTAAATCATTCCTTAATTGTCTTATTGCTTCGTAAAATGCCATTGCTTCAATATCACCAACACAACCACCTATCTCACAGATAATATAATCACAGTTGTCGGGGTTATAACAGATAAACTCCTTAATGATATTTGTAAAGTGTGGAACCATCTGAACAGTTTTCCCTAAATATTTACCTTCCCTTTCATTATTTAATATCTTCTGAAATAGTTTTCCAGATGAAGTACTATTTATATGAGATGTCTTAATTTCTAAAAATCTTTCATAATAACCTAAATCTAAATCTGTTTCCGTCCCATCTTCCGTAACAAATACTTCCCCATGTTCGGTTGGATTCATTGTCCCTGGATCAATATTTAAATATGGATCTAATTTCTTAATAGTGATCTTTTTTTCACCAAGCATTTGAAGTATGGCACCCATACTCGCAGAGATAACACCCTTACCTAATCCTGAAATAACACCCCCTGTAACAAAGATATATTTTGTCATAATAGTAATAGATTGATTATATTTTTAACTATTAAACATTCATTTAAAAATATATAACTTATAAAAATAATATGGAATTTTTAAAAAGATTATATTATTCTACAAAAGAAAGGTCAAAAACACCGAAGAAAAATGAAACATACGATTATAAGAATGATATGTCAAATAAGTATGCTAGAACAAATATATTATTTACAATCCTTTATAATAAATTTGAATAAATATTAATACTAACTGTAATTGAAAATACATGGATATATACGAAGTGTGTGGGTATGGGGCAGGAATACTCTTTGCGAGTGGGTTTGTTCCACAAATATACAAATCTTATAAGACAAAGAACATGAATGATATATCTTATGCATGGCAGTTTATATTTCTTATGGGAGTAATACTGGGAATTATCTACAGTATCCACAAAGATTTACCACCAATCTATATATGTTCTATGGTTGAACTCGTATGTATTGTTATACTTATCTCAATGAAAGCATACTATGGACAGTGTAATAATGATATAGAAAATCCTTAGACGATACTATCCCAATCTCCATATTCTTCTCTAATAATATTATATTTATCTTTCAGATATTTATTATTTTTTTTATTATAGCATTGTTCAACCATACTATCTACACCCGCTTTTATTTGATCATTTAATTCTTTACCATTCCATTGATTCCATTTTCGGATATATTCCGGACTTAGTGAATAATCAGGAATAGAATCGCATTGTAATTCATTATCATCACCTTTACCCTTTGCTTTATAAAGAGCCCATGCCCCTAAGCACATACAATGATTATTACCGACCCTTTTTTCTGACCAAGGTCCTTGTCCAGTTTGAGAAGAGAAATCACTTCTTTCTGAAGTAACTTCCATACATATTTGATGAACACCACCCCCCCTTTCACTACAATAACCTTCTTTGTCCCAACTACCGTGATCCTCGCCAGTTTTACATTTTTTTAAGGGTTCACCATAAATATTTTTTAAAGTTATATCATTATCCTCAAAACCTTCAACATTATCTTTATTACATATGAGTGATAACTTTACAAATATATCACCCATGCCACCCCTTAATTCATTTGGTGAAGTATTCATTCTTCCACTACATTTATCTGATACTTTATTAATTTCATCAATATGATCATTATTATCGGTATAAAAAAGAGCAAATATTAATCTCCCACTTCTAGAATGAATACCATTCTGTGTTTTAAGGTTTTCACATTTAAAACTGGATACTTCTTTAGGAATTTTATTTTTATCACAACATGGGTCATCTATGGTTAGTACATCATATGTATGTTTTTCACCATCAAGTGTAATATCAAACTTATCAACTTTCGCATATTTCATAATATCACATAAACATGGTGAACAACACCTGTAATATTTCCCCTGGATATCATTTCCATTCAAATCTTTAACAGTAACATAATCGTATACATCACCTCTCCCAGGATCAACCGGAGAACCGCTAACTCCACAGTAAAAACTATTATATAATTCAAAATCCGTTTTACTTAAATTCATATCAACGATATGTTTAAAAAATTGAGGACCCCCTGCATTACGATTCCCATCTGGGAAGATACTTTTAAAATCTTTCATTAGATTCTCAAAAGATGTCTTTTTTTCTTCAATATCTATATCATCTTCTATATTTATGTAACCCTCAACCGATTTACTGAGAAGATTGTATGCGAGCAACGATAAGAATATAATTATTAGTATCACTTTTAAGTTCCTTCTTAAGAAAGTCCTGAGGGTCATTTAATATTACTTAGAAAATCTTTGTAAAGAAAATTTGAAATGGTATGTTAGAAAAGTGTTAAACAACTAAGAACAAACAACTAAGAACAAACAACTAAGAACAAACAACTAACGATGAGTTCTGTCACAACTCTCCCCTCCCCCCTTACCTTCGCCGAGAAAGAAGAGAGGAAGATGAGGAAGAAGGCACGGCAGGAGGAGGAGCGTTTCAAGAAGAGTGGCGATGAGGAGCATCTGAGGAAGAGGGATCAGTGGAACGACCAAGCAGAAGAAGTGAAGAAGAACTCAGAAACAGACAAGAAGACGAAGAAGAAGAAGGTGACCAATGACCAAAAGTCAGATGATCAACTTCTCAACGAAGCGATCCGTCAAAATCGGCGAGAGAAGAACGATGCATACCTTGAGAAGAAAAATCAGAAGAAGAAAGAAGATGAGAAGAAGGGGAAGCATATTGGACTCAAGCAGAAGATGAAGGAAAAGGCGGAGAATATTGAGGAGATGAAGAAGGAATACCAGGAAATGGTTGAAAAGGAGAAGGGTGAGGGACAGACCGCGAAGGTAGAATTTTCCAAGGGATACCTAGAGAAACATCCCGAAGCAAGTGAATCCGAAGTTCAGAAGGAATTTGTAAGGCACCGGGATTCACAGCAAAAGGCAGAGAATCTGAAGGTGTTCTTCGTGAGAAACATGGCAGATATGACAGGAAAGGAAGTAGATGAAGTCCTTTCTGACTATGAAAAGACCAATACTGAATTCCGGGAGAAGAACAGTGGTCTTCTTGAGAGGGAACTTGTTGATAAGTTTGAAGAGGAATGTAAGGCGGTTCTGACCGAAACTAACTGTCGGATGAAGTTTGTGGAGGAGGTAATTAAGATGACTGGAGAAAAGAAGGAGCAAGTTGAAAAGGAGTATGATGAAGACTATAAGAAATTTACAGAGTATGCGGATGACAATGGTTACACGAGGAAGGTTGCAGTTGACAAGTATGTAGACCTCTCAAACAAGAAACTTCAAGTCGCACAATTCCGATACACGATCGTAAGCAAGATGATGGAAGAAAATGGTATGAGTGTAGATGAAGCAACGCACGAGTTTGACAAGATGATGAATGCTATGAACCAGCAAGAAGATGAATGTATTGAATGTAATGGTCAGGGTTGTGATGAACCGAATTGCATCAAGTGTGATTAACTCTAAATAATATCTCAACCCATATCATCTCACATATTAGTTTTAAAAATTAATTTTTTTCTTTCCGGTTCACCTTTTATTTTTGTTCTCTTTCCAAGATGTTTAAAATATCTTTCTGATAATTTAAATTGTTTCGGTTTTTTATCTTTCAGGACTTTCAAACGGACATACATTATCATCCCTACTTGCCAAATCCTTTTATGAGAATATTTACCACTTTTATATAATCTTTCTAATTTTTTAATTGTATCTTTTACATCTTTCATTGTCGTATATTTAATTGGTATTGTATCAGATGGATCTTTATCTATGTATACGTCAAAAGATTTACTTGGATCACCCGGATTATATAAAAATTCTTTTTTAGTTTCATTGATATTTTTTCTTATTTTTTTCTTTGTTCTCATATTTGTTGACCCTCTTATGACTTTTGGAGCAACATTATCTAAAAATGCTTCATTCCATCTATTTTCACACAAACACCATTTATCACCTGGTTTTACAACAGAATATAAATCATTCCCTTTACTTTTAGTATATTCTAAAAACTTTTTATCCATCTTCGCACACACTGTATGTGTACCTTTATCTTCCACACCTGTCATACAATATCCATTTCTGTAATATCCTGTCATAGGTTTAACACTACAAACTTTAAGAGGTTTATTGTTAATATTTTTCTTGATTGGTAATTTTTTACTCCCTCCTTCCTGATGTTTTTTACAAATATTTTTAGTCTCCCCTAAACCATATTTTTTATCGATATATTTCATATCTTGTGTCAACTTACGACATTCACCTGATTTCTTATCCTTACGATAAATACGTAGAACATTGAGTCTTGCTTTCTTTGCAACCGCTGCTTTTCTTCTAGATTTTTTTGTTTTACGTTCTGCCCTTATCCCTTCATCAATTGCTAAAATTCTTTTTTTATGAGGATCACTTAATTTATATTTATGTTTCTTATTTTTGTAGGTTAATACTCTTAATTTAGGCAGAGTATTTTTCTTTCTAGTAGTGCGTTTCCTTCTAAATGTCTTCGCCATTTAATACTATATTATATATATTAAAAAGAAAATATAGATATAATATTATGATTTTATTAGATGGAAAAAAGTTATCAGGAGAAATTACCGATAGACTAAAAGCCGATATTCATTGCGATATAGAACTTCCTGGATTAGCAGTCATACTTGTTGGATCTAGGAGAGACAGTATTAAATATATTGAAGCGAAAAGAAAAGTATGTAGAGAAATTGGAATAAGATTCCGACTTTTTCATTTTTTAGAAAATTGTGAACAAAATATGATAATACGAAATATAAAAGAATTAAACAAAAATCCAACCATAGATGCTATCTTAGTTCAGCTACCTTTACACGATAGTTTCAATACAGAAAAAATATTAGATACGATTGATCCATCAAAAGATGTTGATGGATTTCACATGATAAATGGAGGAAATCTTTTTTTAAATCGTAATCCAGATTTTATACCTTGTACTCCTCTTGGGTGTATGGAACTTATAGATCATTATGGTATTGATGTTGAAGGATTAAATGTATGTGTGATTGGTTGTAGCAATGTTGTAGGATTACCACTATCAATACTTTTACAACAAAGAAACGCAACAGTAACAATGTGTCATAAATATACACAGGATTTAAAAGAACACACATTACGTTCTGATATGATATTTTCATGTTGTGGTGTAGCTAAAATAGTAAAAGAGGATATGGTAAAAGAAGGTGTTATTATTGTTGATGTGGGGATAAACTTTATAGATGGTAGGATTGTTGGAGATGTTGATTTTGTGAATGTAAAAGATAAATGTAGTTATATAACTCCTGTTCCAGGAGGAGTAGGACCTATGACAATTGCAATGTTAATGAAACAAACAATCAAGTCATGGAAAAAGAAAAAAGAATGATAATATATAGTAAATGTTTGATTGTTGTCGTTACAAAAAATGCAATTGGTGTAAAAAGAGAGGAGAAGATGTATGGACTATAACCGTTTGGTGTAAATACTATGGAATGAATATATGTGAAGATTGTTATGATATGAAAAGGAATAGTAAGTATTACCCATCAGTTACATTAAAACGTGGTTTATTTTTGTAATTGCTTATTTTTTCTTCTCGTAGTAATGCGCCTTCTAACTTCTTTACGCCGAGTTCTTCTAGGAACACTTCTCTGAGTTCTTCTAGGAACAGAACGCTGAGTTCTTCTAGGAACACTTCTCTGAGTTCTTCTAGGAACACTTCTCTGAGTTCTTCTAGGGGTAGAACGCTGAGTTCTTCTAGGGGTAGAACGCTGAGTCCTTCTGACCTGTTTGACAGGCTTCTGAACCCTTCTGACCTGTTTGACGGGTTTCTGAACCCTTCTGGTCTGTTTGACAGGTTTCTGAACCCTTCTGATAGGTTTAACGGGTTTCTGAACCTTTCTCGGAGAGGTTGGTTTCTGAACTTTACGTATTCCACCAGTAGATTTCTTTTCTTCTGATATTTCTATTTTGATAATCTTTCTAGGTATGAGTGGTTCAAAATGATGTTTACCATCACTTACACCTTTTCCAAAATTATGATATAAATAGATGTCTTTTGAAGAAGGTAGTGTGCTATAAGATAAATCTTTGAGTTCATAACCTAATCCAATGTTTTTTAAACGTTCATTATGATCGTTGGCATTTTTGGATGTAAAAACACGAAGATTTCTTTGTAGTAATTCACAAATAGCATATATTTCTATTTGACCAGCATAAGTCCCTCCTTTATTCATAAAATTTATATATTCATCAATTGTGGTATAATTGGGGTCTATATCTTTTCCTTCTACTCTATTTTTTTCGTTTTGAACCACCTCTTCTATTTCCATACGAATTGTTAAACCAATTCCTTTCACAACATAATCCAAATTATTTTTTAACCAATCGACTACACTTCTTCTGATAGCCTTAGATTCTTTTCCTAAGTTAAATTTAATATTTTTAACTTTCTTAGGGTCTTTAGTATGTTTTAAAACTGGATTTTTTTCAAAATGTAAAACAGATGCTATGGAATGAAAAAAGCAATCTCCATCGCCAGGAACACTTAAATGATAAAAATCTTTTAACTTCATATTATAATATAAGTTATATTATAAATAATGAGTAATCACATAATTTTCCGCTTATTGAGTGAAGAAGATCGTGTAGCAGTAGAAACATTTAATCCAGGTATAGAACCGGTTTCATTAGAAATACCATATAATAAGATAGTTGGTAAATATTGTCCATTTGAATTACATAAAATATTAACAAAAGAACATTTGACTGAATTAAAGAAAGAGGCGAAAGCATATCCTGGAAAAACATCTGAAAAACTGAAATTTTTAGATAAACTTAAAACTAAAAAAGCAACGGAATTAGCAAGTAATATGAAATTATTTTTTAAGGTAAATATATATCCTTCATTTTATCCGATAACATCGGGTGATGAGTTAAAAAAGAAAGAACTGACTGTAAATCAATATTTAGATGTTAGTGGTGCTTGGGGTGGAGTTAGAACAACCCATGGTATTCACGGATTTTTCACATATGATAATGATGATACAATTACACGTGTCCCTTATTTTTATGATGATTATGGATATTGGGATGGAGTCCGTCTACGCGAAACTGGTGGTAATTTAAGAGATGAACCAAAACATATTTTCATAAACAAATTCAAAGCAGAAGATGATAATGGAGAATTATCCACTATTGGTAATTTTGATAAACTATTCTATAAATATGATATAAGTTCTGGTGAAAACGTTACAGTTAATTATGTAGATTGTAAGGGTGGTGAAGCATCATATACAATGGGGGATGATAAAGGGGATGTAACATTTGGTGATTCTGCTACTTGCGATGATTTTGAAGGTGTAGTAGATGAAGACAGGATACGTTATGCGAGATTGGGTAAATTAATGCCGAGTTTATCGTTAACAGAATATTCTGATAGAAAAGAAGAAATTAATTTTAGAGGAAAAGGTGCGATGACTGGTTTTCATGTAAAGATGCCAGAATGTTCTTTTGATTACGCGACTCTAGATGGGAATAGATATGAACATTTAGACAAAGTTGTCGCGGAGACAAACGAAATATTAGAGGGGTGGAGACAAGGTCGTCAAACAAAACAATTACACAAGGGTTTTTTCGGAGAAATACATAAAGGTGTATTAGAATATTTTAAAGAAGAGTTAGAAAATGGAGAGGATAGTAGTGCTTTCATTTTTGATTTAATTGAAGAACTAAGTTCAGAAGAGAGAAGTCCACCATCAAGAAGTTCTTCTGAACAAACTGCGAAAAGGCAGAAAAGGTAAAGTATATAAACATAGGGATGTAAATATATACATAAATGAGTAGAATATCATGGGACGAATATTTTTCAAGAATAGTTATGACTACATCAGAAAGATCTCCGTGTGAAAGATTACAAGTAGGATGTTTACTTGTGAATGATAATCGTATCGTAAGTCAAGGATACAATGGTTTTTTACCTGGATGTCCCCATGAATCAATCGTCCGTGATAATCATGAACAAGCGACGTTACATGCAGAACAGAACGCACTTATGGATTGTGCGAAGAGAGGTGTCAGTTGCGATGGATGCACAGCATATATAACACATTATCCGTGTATTATATGTACAAGACTCCTTTTAGCAGGAGGGATAAAAAAAATTAAGTATGTAAATGATTATAAGAATGATGAGTTAGTCAAAAAGTTTACAGAACAATGTGAAGTATGTGTTGAGAAGTTATGATTTAAACCTTTAAACATATAATACTATATAATAAAATGGATCCGTGGTATTTTCTAGACCTTGAAACAACTGTAAAAGATGATGATGAAACACTTGAGTTTATGGATATAGCATCCTTGTATCCGAATGGTTCATGGGATTTAAACACTGAAGGATATGAAGGAGTCATCATATACAATGGTAAAGAATATAGATCAATTGAATTTAATAATGATAATAAAAAATTAAAATGTAGTGGTAAAGAAACAGATGTGTATACATTAACCCTTAGTTAACCTTTTGTACTTGAAACAACCTTCCGTTAATTTTATTTTATTTTCCCTCCATTTTCGCGAAGCTTCATCAAAATCAATGATGGGATAATCAATGCCAATCATCTTTCCTGAACGCAGTATCATGTTTTTTTTTGTTTTATGATAAGTTTTGTAAATAAATATCAAATTTAATACTTTTTAATTCCATACATACCTTCATATAGTTTTTGTAGATCTATATTTGGATACAAATATTTAATATGTGAGTTAACAATAATATTTTCTTTTATGATATTTTTTATAATAATTTCTTGTATATCATAAGGTAAAACAGAAAATAAATATAAAATATTATTTTCTTTTGTGATCATTATTTATATAATATCTCCGATAAATTTTAAATAATTTAAAAATTTGAAAAGAATATATTAAAAATAATAAAACATTTATTATGGAATCACAAAAGAAATACAACTTTATCCTTGGTGATTGCTTGGAAAGTCTAAAAACGATTGAAGATAAAACAGTGGATGTTGTTGTAACCAGTCCACCCTATAACATCGGACTAAAATACAATAAGTATAAGGATAAGAAACCACGTGAACAATATCTTGAATGGGTATATGATATATTTGTAGAATTAAAACGTGTTCTAAAAGATGATGGACATATTTTCCTGAATATGGGATATACGAATAAGGATCCATGGATTTCAATGGAAGTTGCGCTGAAACTGAAGGATTTATTCGTTATGCAAAACAAGATTACATGGGTAAAATCAGTTTCAATTGGTGATGATAAAGATGATACACATGGTCATTTTAAACCGATTAATTCTGATAGATATATCAACGTTACAAATGAAGATATTTACCATTTTACAAAGACAGACAAAGTGAAGATTAATAGGGAAGCGGTGGGTGTTCCATATAAGTGGAAATGTAATTTAATTGACCGTAAGACAGGTAAGCATCGGATCAATAAGAAAACCGGTCTACCTGTAGAAGATAAGCGTTGTAAGGGTAATAGTTGGTTTATCCCATATGATACTATTAATTCAAAGAAAGAAAGAGGTGAACATCCAGCAACTTTCCCTGAAGGACTTGTTGAACATTGTATTAAAATTTCAGATGTAAAAGTGGGTGTTATCCTTGATCCATTTATTGGATCGGGGACAACTGTTAGAACCGCAAAAAAAATGAGTGATAATGTTGAGGGTTACAATCTATCTGGTATTGGTATGGATATTGATGAAAAGTATATTAATTATTGTAATGAGAGTATTGTTGATTAATCTTCTACGCGGAATGTTAACCACAATATATTAGTTGGATTCACAAAAGAACCATCTATAAATTCCTCACATGCTACATCTAATGAATAATCATCTGTTTCACCTTTTTGAGAACTTGCTTTTCTATTGTCGTGATTATTGCTAAACGTTTGAAATCTTCGTCCATTTCCCTCGCCACCATCATACCTTCTAATAGTTTTAATATATCTTTCAGATAAATCTATCTTATTACGATTATTATAATCTCCCCAAAGGATATATTCAGACTTTGTTTTATATTCTTCAAAAATTTCATGTATTCTCTTATATGCGACTTCTTTTTTTAGTGTTTCGGGTTTTGATAATCTCCCCTTTTTAAAGGAGTATGATTTTAGTAAATCCATTATTTCAGTTAATATATCATCATTTAGGATAGTAATTTTTACAGGGATAGTTGAAGGTGATTTTGAAAAGTCTGTTATATTATATCTTTCTACATCTGCTTCTTTTAATTTATTGAAAGTATCAATATGTTTTACAACTGATTTATGTATTCCTTCGGTTGTATATAATAAACATGGTTTACAATAATCAGCATGTCCGTGATCTCTACCCATCAATTGTAGTAATTTATTAAATTGTTTTCCATGATAAGAAGATATAATAACATCTGTAAAATTAAATCCATTTGTATTAAAGGTAACTCCTCTTTCAATTGTATTATAACCAGTTATTGCCAATGATTTAGTGGGATTTAATTGATTC
>Ga0206126_10004054_pt1 | contig 14394 bp, 17 predicted proteins | sample Helgoland_Spring_5_FD_148621 | JGI IMG/M metagenome (GOLD analysis project Ga0206126, IMG submission 148621) | Pelagic subsurface seawater microbial communities from Kabeltonne, Helgoland, North Sea - Helgoland_Spring_Bloom_20160412_1 | ecosystem: Environmental > Aquatic > Marine > Epipelagic ...
GTATCAGTGTGGAGCTAGAACACCATATCCTAAAAGAGGTGGTGGAATATCGTTAGTAAATTGTGAGGGAAACAATTGTCCTAAATAATTTATTTCTTAAAATTAATATTTAAATCTTCACTATATTTTTTAGTTTGAATAAAACTATAACTATTTATTTTATCGTTCATTGATTCTTTAGTTGATTCAGTATTAGTAGTATTCATCCTTTGCGGGTTTGCTAATTCAAGATTCATGTGCGAGTTTGCATTTAAATTAATATCGCGTTCAAGATTAGTCTGATTTGTATTATTTTTTTCATTTATAGTTTTAGATTCCGATTCTTTAATTTCTAAAGTATTTAATAATTCGTTGAGACTATTATAATCCATTAATTAAACCTTAGAAATGTTTTAATAAATTTAAACTTTAGAAAAGGTTGTTTTTGTCTAAAATCCTAGAATGTCAAAGGTCCAACCATATCCACTGGTATCAGAATCGGTACTTTAGGTTGACAATGAATCAAAAGAAGTCGGGCTACATCGAATGACATCGGATTTGTTTTATATAACAAATAAAAATTGGAATAACAATTGGTCAAACAACCATTAAATTTACAAAAATAAACTAAGTAATTATTTTAAGATTTATTAATGTATCCTTACAAGCATATTGTTCGGACTTTTTCTTAGATTTACCGACACCAGTCCCGATTGATACATTATTATTATCTAATACATCTACAGTATATAACCGATCATTTAACCCACCTTCGACCGTTGGAACACTAAAATTAATAGGCATTTCATATGTTTCATAAAAATATTTAGTTAGCATTTCTTTATAATTGTTATTTTTCAAAATTAATTCGGAAAAATCAACAAATTCTTCTATAACATGAATAATGAATTTCTCACAAATCTGGAATCCAATTCCAGAGTAAAAATTATCTAAAAGATTATAATTATCAATTTCATTAAAATCAAGAAACATAGCACCCACAAATGCTTCAAACATATCTTCTAAAATATGTTGTGATGTTCGTCCTTTACATTTATCTTCAATATGTCTAGACATAATAGCAAATTCACCAAATCCTAATTTATCAGCTAAAAATCCAAGCATTTCACCATTAACTAATTTTGTTCGCATTTTAGTTAAAAATCCTTCATCCTCAGATGGAAACCGTTCAAATAAATATTTTGCTACAACAATACTTACAACTGCATCCCCTAAAAATTCCAATCGTTCATAATCTCCATCCATTAATTCAAGGGCACCTTCGGGCTTTTTCGCCATTACAACATTTTCTCCTATGGACATAGGAGCTTTCTTTGTATAAGAACTATGAATAAATGCCAGTTGATAATATTTCATACTATAAATATTACCTTGAATATCAAATTTTCTCAAAACATTATAAACATTATTTTCAGTTAATAGTTTATTATTAAAATTATAAGGGTTAACAATTACTTTAATATCATTTGAATCACTCATTTATATTTACATAAAATTATTATTTTAAATCAATTTTTAATAAGTTTATTAACACTATTTGATTTTATAAGTAACTAATAGAATTACATTTATAAATATAAATATAAAAATTGATTTCTTATTAACTTATTTTTATTTAACATATCATATAGATTATGAGTCATACTATGGCTCATACCATAGAACCTTCCAATGATGCATTAAGAGGACTATTACATAAGATTCTGTCATACGAACCGAACATTTATAATCATATTATGAGATCTGTATTTTATCCAATGAAAGATTCGGATGAATTACGAGAAGCAGTTAAACTATGGCTAACCAACGAATCTAAAGCAATAAAGACATATGGTCATATTAGTCTATGGAATACTTCAAACGTAACTGATATGAGTAATCTGTTTGAGGGTGCTCATAATTTTAATGGCGATATTGGAAATTGGGATACTTCAAATGTAACTGATATGAACCGTATGTTTTATACTGCTAGTAATTCTAACCAAAATATTGGAAATTGGGATACTTCAAATGTTACTGATATGAGTTGGATGTTTTATGGAGATACTAACTTTAATCAACATATTGGAGAATGTGATACTTCAAATGTTACTGATATGAAACGTATGTTTTCTTATGCTAATAAGTTTAATCAACATATTGGAGAATGTGATACTTCAAATGTTACTGATATGAAACGTATGTTTTCTTATGCTAATAAGTTTAATCAAGATATTAGTAGATGGGATACTTCAAATGTAACTAATATGTACTAATAGAATTACATTTATAAAATATAAAATTGATTCTTATTAACTTATTTTTTATTTAACATATCAATCTACATCTATTATGACTCATACTATGACTCATACAGTGAACCCTTCCACCGATGAATTGCGGTATCTAGTACGTAAAATTAATGACTATGAATCTGGTTTATATCAGATTATATTATCACTCGTATTTTATCCTATGAAAGATTCGGATGAATTACGAGAAGCAGTTAAACTCTGGTTAACCAACGAATCTAAAGCAATAAAGACATATGGTCATATTAGTCTATGGAATACTTCAAATGTTACTGATATGCGTTATATGTTTAATAATTCTAGAGATTTTAATGAAGATATTGGAATGTGGGATACTTCAAATGTAACTAATATGAGTTTTATGTTTTATTATACTAATAAATTTAATCACGATATATCATGCTGGGATACTTCAAATGTTACTAATATGAAACGTATGTTTTCTTATGCTAATAATTTTAATCAAGATATTGGAGGATGGAATACTTCAAATGTTACTAATATGAATCAGATGTTTAGTGGTTCTAGTAATTTTAATCAAGATATTAGTAAATGGAATACTTCAAACGTACATGATATGAGGGGTATGTTTAATAGTGCTAATAATTTTAATCAAGATATTGGAGAATGGGATACTTCAAAAGTAAGTGATATGATGGGTATATTTGGAGACTGTAATAATTTTAATCAAGATATTGGAAGATGGGATACTTCAAACGTAACTGATATGAGTTATATGTTTTGTAATGCTACTAATTTTAATGGCGATATAGGAAATTGGAATACTTCAAACGTAAATGATATGCTTTCTATGTTTAATGGTGCTAAAGAGTTTAATCAAGATATTGGAGGATGGAATACTTCAAATGTCATATATATGAGTAAGATGTTTAATGATGCTAATAATTTTAACGGAGATATTGGAGGTTGGGATACTTCAAACGTAATTTATGTGCAGTAATAGAATTACATTATCAAACATAAAAATTGATTTCTTATTAACTTATTTTTTATTTAACATACATATATTTATGACTCATACCATAAAACATTACAATTATGCATTATATACCCTATTACATAAGATTCATTCATATGAACCTAACATTTATAATCAAATTATAAGATCAGTATTTTATCCAATGAAAGATTCCAATGAATTACGTAAAGCGGTTAAACTCTGGTTAGACAACGAATCTAAAGCACTAATCAAATACGGACATATTAGTCTATGGGATACTTCAAACGTAACTGATATGAGTTGGATGTTTTATAATGCTACTGAGTTTAATCAAGATATTGGGCATTGGGATACTTCAAATGTAACTGATATGAGTAGTATGTTTTGGTGTGCTAATAATTTTAATCAAGATATAGGAAAATGGGATACTTCAAGTGTAACTAATATGAGTAATATGTTTTGTAGTGCTACAAAGTTTAATCAATATATAGGAGGATGGGAAACTTCAAAAGTAACTAATATGAGTTGGATGTTTTATAATGCTTTTGAGTTTAATCAAGATATTGGGCATTGGGATACTTCAAATGTTACTAATATGAGTTATATGTTTGATTATGCTAGTAATTTTAATGGAGATATTGGTAGATGGGATACTTCAAATGTTACTACTATGAATTGGATGTTTTATCAGGCTAATAATTTTAATCAATATATTGGAAATTGGGATACTTCAAAAGTAATTTATAAGTACTAATAGAATTACATTATCAAATATAAAAATTGATTCTTATTAACTTATTTTTTATTTAACATATCATACATCTACTATGACTAATACCATAAAACATTCCAATGTCAAATTAAGAGAACTAGTACATAAAATTAATGACTATGAATCTGGTTTATATCAGATTATATTATCACTCGTATTTTATCCAATGAATGATTCAGAAGAATTACGAGAAGCGGTTAAACTCTGGATAAACAACGAATCAAAAGCAAAAACAAAATACGGTCATATAAGTCTATGGGATACTTCAAATGTAACTAATATGAATTATATGTTTGAATATGCTAGTAAGTTTAATGAAGATATTGGAGGTTGGGATACGTCAAATGTAACTAATTTGAGTTGGATGTTTAGTGGTGCTAAAGAATTTAATCAAGATATTGATATGTGGGATACTTCAAATGTAACTAATATGAGTTGTATGTTTGATGGTGCTAAAGAATTTAATAAAAATATTGGAAATTGGGATACTTCAAATGTAACTGATATGAATCGTATGTTTTTGGGTGCTAATAATTTTAATCAAGATATTGGAAAATGGAATACTTCAAAAGTAATTAATATGAGTTATATGTTTCATTGGGCTAAAGAGTTTAATCAATATATTGGAAAATGGAATACTTCAAACGTAACTGTTATGAGGGGTATGTTTAATGATGCTATTAATTTTAATCAAGATATTGGAAGGTGGGATACTTCAAACGTAAATGATATGTAACTAATATAATTACATTATCAAATATAAAAATTGAATTATGCCAATCAACTGAAAGTTAGGAATTAAACACCTCGTAAATGATATTTGTTATAAGTGTCATCCTAAATTATGTGTTTTTATTACTATTTATAGAATACTTAATTAAAAAAACTTAGTATATTTCAAATATAGGTTCTATTGTATCATCATATTCATTTTCAGAATTTAGAAGTTGATTCGTTAAATAAGTTATCATTGTATCTATTTGATTTGTAATTTGTCCTTGTCTCATGGAATGATCAGAACTTTTAGAACTTTTAGAATCTAAATTATGTCTACACATAGGACATGATGTTTTTTCTTTTAACCAATTTTTAATATGTTTTTCTAAAAAAATATGGTTGCAGGGCAATTCTATCAAGGAATCGCCGTCTTTAAATTCTTCTAAACTTATTGGACATTGTGTTTCTTTAATGTCACTATTGTATTTAATAAAGTTACAATCTTTTAACAACTCATCTATATTGGTAATAGAATTACCATTAATTAAATTATTATAAAATTGAGTGTATAGATCATTATGCCTTAAGTTAGCCATATTAATAATATAATATTATCTTTAAATAATTTAATCAATTTTCTGACAAATGGTTTTAATATTATTTGGGTATAAATATTATTTAAAATGTATTTAAGCGGACAAATACATATTATTTAATGACTAAATTATACTTAATTGGACTATATAGTATATATAGTATATATTGTATATCTAATATAAGAGCTGATAGTTTTTTTGATGATGACGATAGTTTAAATGAAAGTAATTCGATGATAAATATAGATGTGTATAAAAATTATATTGACTGTTCTAATAAGATAGATATAGTATATAAATATCGTAAAAATTTTTATCTGGAATGTAATTGTATTAATATACATAATTGCTATAATAAATTAAAAGAATCGAACAAATTAAATTATTATTCATTTGACTATAATAATAAATCATTTGAATTGAATGCGTTTAATTTTACTAAACAATGCTATACTATTAACGGTTTATACATTTATAATGAACTTAATGTTTACGATTATTGTATTAGTAGTATGGTATTATTTATTGGAATGATGATATTGTTTGTATTTTGTTTGATTATAAATATTAACTATTTTATATCCATCCAACAAAAAAAAAGATATCAACATACTATCCACCCACCGTTATACCAAGCAATAAACTAAATATTTATTTAAAAAATTTATTTAAGTGAATAACTATTATATTAACTATATGACTAAATTAAATTTACAATTTAGTTTAATTGGACTATTTTTAGGGTGTTTGATACCATCTATAATTGGGGATACTACTAATACTGTAATAAATGTAAGATTATATGAAACTTATAGTGATTGTATAAGTCAAACGAATGTATTATATAAATATAAACAATCGTTGAATATAAAATGTACGTGCGTTCCATCAACTGATTGCTATAATAAATTGACTGAATCTTCCAAATTTAAAACTTATTTTTTTAATTACAATAATGCGAGTATTTATTTTGATGCATTAAATTTTAAAGACACCTGCTACAGATTTACAATGTTGTCTAAGACTTCACCTGATATATATATTTATAATGACATGACTTTTTATCAATATTGTGGCGTGTTTATAGTATGCTCAAGTTTCATAATAATATGTATTATCATATCTATAATAAGTATTAATTATTTTATTAATAAAAAAAAGAAAAAGGGCAATTTATTGGTAAATATCCCCCCACCATATCAAGCTACAATTTAAGTATTTGTGAATATAAATAAATTTATTATATTATAGAATATTATAAAATGAGAGGCAGATTAAGTTTAAACAAAAAATATGGGGGTGCTTGGAGTGGAGACTCCCATGGACACTGGCGGCACAAAAAGGGTATTTATGAAAAGTGTGAAGCAGATTTTAAACAATACACTAACACATGCAATAGAGATGCCATGGGAATATCACCTGATAGTCAATCCTGTTACGACGCAGGCGACCCTAATACGGAACCTTGTAAATATAGCTATACAAAAAAACGGCCGTTCACAGAGTCAGAAGCTATTGAGTTTGCGGCACATTGTGGACGTTGTGCCGCATTAAGGGAATCTTATACACAAAAATGTATTCCACCCGGTAAAGGAGATTCTGGTCATGCTCACGCTGTTACACGTGCAAGACATATAGAATCTGAATGTGTTAAGAATATGAAGGCTGAACAGGCTGAACAGGCTAAAGCTAAACTGGCTAAACTGGCTAAACTGGCATACAATAAAAGAATGAGTAAAAAACAAACCCTTAATGTAACTGCGGCAAACGCATCTAAAGCCGCACAACTCAAATCAACACAGAACACACTAAAACTAAGAGGAAATAGTGCGGGTGCGGGTGCGGGTGCGGGCGCGCCGCCATATTCTAAAAAAAATAATAACACATCGGCACAGACGCCGAAGACGAAGACGAATCCGAAGACGAAGCTGAAGCTGAATCCGAATCCGAAGCTGAAGCTGAATCCGAAGACGACACAGAAGATGAATCCGAAGATGAAGACGAAGTGTTCTGACAAATCGTGTTCATCATGTGATAGCAGAAAAAAATGTGCGGCTGCCACTTGTACATGGTCAGAAGAACCAAACTCAAAATCAAAATCAAAAAGCGTTGTAGGATGTATAAATTCGACGGCACCGAAAAAGAAAAAGACACAGACTAAGAAACAGACTAAGAAACCTAACAGCGGGAGATAATTTTAATTACATTTATTTTTTAGTGAATATAACTAAACTAGCTTCCAACGTTTCGGCATCTTCGGCTTCTTTCTCGGGAACACTATTATTTGTTAATTTAATATCGTTACGTCCTTCACCTGGATAAATATATGCCACTTTTTCTTTATAAAATTTAGGTTTTATGACTTCAACTGTAAATTGTTTATCTATATATTTAATTAATGGGTCATCATTATAATGGTAATTTCCATAATATACTGGATATATTCTTAGTGTCCCATTTTTTTTAAGAATGCGATGAATTTCGGTTAATGCCCTTAGCAAATCTTTAGCATTATCCATCCAATAATGAAGGAAATATTGACTTGTAATGGTATCATAGTAACTCGATTTAAGTTTAGAATCCATTATGCTGGCACTAACAAAATTCGGATGATTCGTTGGAAAGGTGTACAGATCAAGACCGGTGGCATTATATTTATTTTTTATAAGTTTATGTAGAAGAGCATTTTTATATACATGATTTATGCCACACCCTATATCAAGGAATTTTTTATGTTTTAAATAGTTGAATACACTTGATTTACTTGATTTACTTGATTTAGTTAAATCAGCAAATAAATGTCTAACATAACTTTCCATTCCTCGACCAGTGACTGGTGCAGTATTACATTTAATATCTTTATTTTTGATGACGTCGCAGGCAGCCCAACTACGACTAAGTTTATGATTAAAATAAATCATAGCATTTTGTTTAGTTTGGTCTAACCACGATACCTTTTTAGTGTGATGTTTCTTCGTCGAAAGATGATTATTCTTCTTTGATTGTTTGGTCATTAATATAATAGTTTATTTTTTATTTAAAATTATTAATTTAAATTTAAAGAAAAAATATATTAGTTTTGTATATGAGTGAAGCATTTTACAACGCAAAAAATTTTACAGTGAGTAATGGCTTTGTTAGAAATCCTGACAGATACTATTTAGAAGAATATTTCAATCATTTAGTGGTTTTAAATCAAAATTTAGTAACACAATCTACAAATCATACAACCGCAGTAACACTTAATGCTCCAAGTGGAATTATTATATTGGCGGCTTCGGCTCTTGCTGCATCAACAAATGCAGAATTTACTTTTACTAATAGTTATATAAAATCAACATCGCAAATATTATTAACCGTTCAAGATGAAAATACTACAGATAATGCTCAACTTACATTAGCACACCATACATTAGCAGACGGGTCATGTAAAATAACTATTATCAATTCTGCAGCAACAGGTGCAACATCAGCTACTGCCAGTAAAATTCATTTCAAAATATTAGACATTGAAAGTAATAAAAATTTTGAAGTTTTAGGAACAAATATGACCACAGCATTATGTACATTTAATCCTGATGCAGCGGGTATTATAATAACCACCGCCGGCGCTGATGAAGATCAGGCAATTATCGCACCAAATCTTAATACAAATCAAACCGCATGGACAAATATAATGTGGGGAACCGATAATCAAGTTGAATGGGAATGTGCTATAAATTTGCCTGCTATTGATAATCAAAAAGTATGGGCTGGTTTAAAAATAACAAACGACCAATTAATATCTACTGAGCTTGATCTTGATCAAGCATTTTTCAAGTTTCAAACGGATGCTGATAATAGTGAAACATTTACCGATTTTACTAAGTTACACTTTATTTATACCATATCATCAACATCAACAACTTATATATCACAGTTACCTATAACAGTTACCGCAAATACTAATTATAACTTACGAATAAGTATTGATTCTAACAGATATCTTAGTATTTTTGTAAATGGTGTTCAATATAATATAACGACAACAGCCGGTGCCACCGGTGGAACCACCGTAACTGCTGGAACAACATCATCAAAACAATTAACAAACGCAATAGATTTAAAACCGTATATAGGAATAGAAGCAGGTACTAGTGGTGCTGAATCTTTACATGTATATTATCAAAAAATTAGTAGAGTATTATCTTAACATTATTTTGTTTAAACTTTTTCTAAAAGTTTAAAGGTTGACCAAAAAAACCTTATTTTGTGTTATTTTTAAAAATTGATTTAAAGTATATTATGTGATTTAATGTAAAAATGTCTTTCTATACAGAATCCGGACAAAATATTTATAATCCAGAAGCATATGCTAAAACTGGTGCTCCAATGTATAAGACGAAATATATTGAAAGTAGAAATATAAATGAAGAAACTTATATATATAAATTAGATTTAGAAAATGGTAAAAAATATATTGGAAAAACTAATAATGTTGATAGACGCATGAATCAACATTTTAATGGAAATGGTTCACAAGTGACTAAAAAATTTAAGCCAATTGAAGGAGAAGTTATAGATAGTTGTAATGGTTTCTTTTCTAATAATTTAGAACAAAAGCATACTGAAAAATATATTAGTAAACACGACTATAGTAATGTTAGAGGTGGTTCTTACACAAATTCTAAAACTTTAAAACATAGTAAGAATGATAGTAAAATTAAAAAATGTAAACGTTGTGGAAATACTGGACATTACATTTCCAAATGTTATACTAAAACTCACATTAATGGATATAAATTAAACTTTTTTTAAAAAAGTTTAGTTTATAAATTAAATCTACTATATCTAGAATTCTGTGTATATCACTAATAGGTTTTCCTAATATATTGTATTGATAACGAATGTTACTTCTTCCAAATTTTTCAGACCACATGAGTTTAGCATTTAGTTTTATATCATCATTAGCTTTATTATTTGATCGACCAATATCATAATTTTCTAGAATTAAAGAACCACCAAATAATCTATACCAATCACCTCCATTTTTATATGTACCTCTATGCTTATATTCTATATTTTTTAATCTAACAATACTTAAAAATTATTCAATTGTAGTTTTATTATTTGATATAGCAGACATTATTACTTTAAAATCAATTTTAAACAAAATTGATTTTTAAAATGTAACAAAATAAGTAAATACATCATGCTCATTTACATAGAAGGAAACATTGGAACTGGCAAATCAACCTTCGTTGAAAAACTAACATCATATTTGCCAAAGCTAAAAGAACTTAATGTTGATCCAAAGTTAATTTTAGAACCAGTCGATGAATGGTTGGAAACAAAAGACAGTGATGGACAACATATTCTTCAAAAATTCTATGGAGACCAAACTAAATGGTCCTTTACATTTCAAATGAATAGTTTTATTAGTAGGGTTAAGCGAATTCAAGATGAATTATTTAAAGATGATAATGGACAAGAAAAAATAGCATTTATTGAGAGGTCTATTTATACTGATAGGAATTGTTTCGCTAAATTGTGTCATGAAAGTGGTAAAATGACTACCTTAGAATATGATATTTATTGTAAATGGAATGAATGGCTATCAGAACAATTTAATATTAGACCAGATGTCTATATTTATTTACGATGTCTACCAAAAGTAAATGACAGCCGAATTAAAGAACGTGCCAGAAGTAGTGAAGAAAGTATTCCAATCGAATACTTAGAGGCTTTGCATGAAAAACATGATTTATGGTTAAACGAGGAAAATATTAATGGAGTCCCCGTCTATGTTATTGATGCTACAAGGAATTTTAAAGATGTTACCGAAATGGATAAAATCTTCACAGAATTGTATACATTTTTGAAGACATTTTTAGATACTAAAAATAAAAAATAATAAATTATTAGCTAAAAATTTAGCCAAAGACATTTAGTTCATTATCATGAATTGTTCTAAGTCGTGAGAATAATTGAGTATTAATAGTTCCTGCTGTTTTTTTTAATTTATATTGTAACGGATTATTATCATGGTCTAATCCATTTTCACATGCTTCGACTAATTCAGTCATCATCTCACCCACAACCGGTGAATTTTTAAATTGATTACCACTTGTGCCTATAGCCATATAGTAACCATTTATAGAGCTCTTATCATAAATCGGATTCCAATCATCGGATACATCATAAGTGGATACGACATATTGTTGATTTTTTGGATTAGGTATTTCAAGTTCGGGAATTCTAAGGGCGGCCCTACACATTTGATTATACCATAAATCGGTATTACAAGTATTCATATTATCTAAATCATCCTCCCATATTTTAGGTTCACATAGAGGTTCAACCGAACCTATTAACATTTTATTTCCAATCTCAGGCCTAAAATATAAGCCACTATCAAGGTCTATAACAATTATCCCATGTCTGTCTATATTATAGCGTTCTTTATCATACTGAGTATAAGCAACTTCGCGACGTAAAGGTCGACATTTAATATTACTATCATTTTCGATATTATTTTGGACAAAGGCCATATTATTAATTTGGGTTGAATATGGACCACCACAATTAATAACAATCGGACAATCTATTTTTTCATTATTTTCATTATTTTCAGTAGTGATACCCGTGATTTTATTCATATTTTTATCCACATTAATTTCATATATTTTAGTATTAAAATGATAATTTACCCCTAATTCTTTGGCTGCATGATACAGATTTAAAGTTGCTAGAAGTGGGTCGCCAACATATCCGGTTTCAGGGAAATACACTGAACCTGTAATAGAATTAGTAGAATCCGAATAACCAAATTTGGGGTCATCTATATCTCGTGGATAGAATGTGTGTTGAATATCCATTCCAAGAAAATTAGTATACAATTCGGTTTCATGGAAAGTTAAATCATGCAGCGGAACTCCTACCTTTTTCATTAATTTACACGAATTATCTAAAAACTCATTTGAATTATTACTTCTTAGAAATAATGCGCCACACTTATTTAGTTTAGCATATCCATTTGGATCTTTACAGCCTATATGGTCTTCCCAACCCTTCCAGTAATGATAGCCTTCCCACGATAATTTAACGCTGTCTAAAATCGAATAATACATTCGGCAAATGCCGCTCGAATAAGAAGTAGTGCCATAACCTGGTCCAGGTCCACTATCATATACACTCACATTAAAGCCTTTTCTGGCCATACTGAGTGCTATAGAATTGCCTATAATTCCAGAACCAATTATAGATACATCAGCAGTTTTTTTTAGGAAATTCATATTAATTTATAATATTAAATAACTTTTTTATAATCAAATTTTATATATATATATATTATGGAAACAAACCCAACTTTATTAGTAGTATTAGGTCCTACTGGTTCTGGTAAAGGTTCTTTACCTAAAAAAGTTGCGAATTATTTACAATTAGTCAACATAGAATGGAAAAATGTCGTAGTAGATAATTTAGTAGAAACAAGTTTAAAATATAAAGTTGAAGTTTTTAAGATTTTAAAAGAATTTTTAGATAATGATAAATCTTCAAATGATGATAAATCTTCAAATTATTATGAAACTAAATTAAACTCTATAATTGATAACCCAACTGAGGATATGAAAAAACAATTTACAACAGCATATTATGATGCTCGTGATTTTTATAAATGTTGCATTACCAAAGACCAGCAAGGTACTGATTGTTACACACAAATAGACGATAATTGTAGTTCAGATATATCAAAGAAGACAAATCCACATGGCGATTCAAAAAATTCATTTAAATCTGGTAATTGTACTACAAAAGTATCTGAAATAATAGGTTCATGTTCTAATTTAAATGATACTAATTTTACCACATTTATCAAAAATAAGACAAATATAGTATTTGAAACAACTGGATTATCTTTTCCTTTTTGGTTATTTGATGTTCATGGTGAAGGATTAACTAATTATAATATAGTATTTGCCTGGACCTTTGTTCCTTTAGAAGATACGATTGAACAATCAATTATAGGTTTGAAAACAAGGATAAAACAAAGAGCAAAAGACCAATTAAAAAATTTTTATGATAAAAATAAAGCATTATTTAACCAAGAATCAGTAGATTCTAATACATTAGAAGGAAACGCACTAAGGTTACCTGATTTGCATGACTTGGAAATACTTATAAATAAAATAGCTAAAACTTTTAATGATTTAAAAAAAAATTTTAATAAACCATCCGAAGGTTTTAAATGTTTTTTAAAAGGAAGTAATAACCAATTTAAAGGTGTTGCAGAAAATATAAGATACTTAGTATTTGATAATACTACTAAAAAAGATACAATAGTGTATGATTCATTAAAAGCAGCAACATATAATTATTATTATTATTTAACTAAAGAAAAGGAACAACAACAATTAAAGATAAATAGTAAACCGTTTAATATTAGTTCACCATTCGAGTTTCCTAATATACAACGTGTTAATGGTTGTCAAATTCCTTATGATCATAATTATAGCTATGATAGACAACGAGGTGGGGAGCGTATAAAGCTTAGAAGAAGACGAACTAAACTTAGAAGAAGACGCACTAAGCTTAGAAAAAAGACAGTTAAAAGAAGATTAAAAAGAAAAATAAGAAAATCAAAAAAAATATATAGGTAAATAGTAATGTTCCCTAAATTTCACACTTACACTTTAGAAAACGGATTAAAAGTGCTATTAATCCAAATAAAAGATATTAACACAATAGCAACAAGCTTAACATTTGATATTGGGTATTTAGAAGAAACCATCGAAAATGATGGATTAGCACATTTGGCCGAACATATTGTTAGTAGATTTATTACAAACCATACAAGCGTTAAAAAACTTAAAGCAGCCGGACATTTTGTTTATACGAACGCCCACACGAACCATTTTAACACAGATTATCATATTCACAGTTCTAAAAAGTTTCTACCCGATTTACTGGATGCCTACATTGAATTATATGATTTCAATCATACAGATCGCAATATTTTCTACAAGGAATTGGGGGCCGTGATTGTAGAATTAAAGCAAATTATTTCCAATAAAGATA
>Ga0206126_10004069_pt1 | contig 14365 bp, 17 predicted proteins | sample Helgoland_Spring_5_FD_148621 | JGI IMG/M metagenome (GOLD analysis project Ga0206126, IMG submission 148621) | Pelagic subsurface seawater microbial communities from Kabeltonne, Helgoland, North Sea - Helgoland_Spring_Bloom_20160412_1 | ecosystem: Environmental > Aquatic > Marine > Epipelagic ...
GGGATGGTGATGATTCAAGGGATATGAGACGATATGGTCCATTTTCAACAAAAGAACATTTGATAGATTACATTAAAAACCTAAAAACTATTTCTTTTAATGACTCAAGGATAGAGAAGTTTGAATGTTAAACTATAAAAATAGTAACTTAAATTTTTCAATGGACATTGGTTTATTAAACCTAGGATTTGCCTCTAAATATTCCTGAACTACCTCAGCATATAACTCTGCTCCCAAAAAAGTACTCTCACCTGAAAGTCTACTTACTGCATTTCCTAACATCATTTTAATGCTAGATTTACTATGACCTGTTTCTTTTATACACAACTCGGGATTAGTTATTTAGTTCAAGTAAAAATTCATTTGATAAGATGATGTTCCTTTGCTCAGATTAATTTCAAACTCATCTGTTTTAAATGAAATAATAAAATCTTTTTTGTTTATAATGCTCTCTAGGTTATCATAAGTAAAATCTATAATTTCTTCATGAGACCCATTCAAATTTTTACTAATTGCGTTTTCAGAATAACAATCAACTATAGATTTAAATTTATTTATAGCTTTTTCTAAATCATCCCAATAAGAAACAATGTGAGACTCACTTGCAGTGTAATATAGGTGACCACCGCCACTTGTCATCTCTCCAGAATTATAAACAATTGAATTTAAACCATCAATCATGGAGTTTATTTTCTTTGAATCTTTATGTATACCATGCAATATTTCATTTTTATCATTGAAACTTACAAATTTTCGTTCCTCTCTTCTGTTGAGCTCTACAATTACATAATCCCCAAACAACTCATTTCGATAACGGATATAAAATAAATGACCAGAAAAAACATGAGACCAATCCTCTATCTTATGTTTAAAAAAATTATCCTTTCCTCCATTTAATTCAATAACGTAGTCAATAATAGCTATTGCTTCTTCTTTATTACCACAAAGCAACATAATATATTCTCCATCATTTTTAGTTTTTGGATGGTGAAGAAATATATAGGGTATATAATCATCAGCTTGATAAATTGGTGCTATATCCTGAAGCCAATTAACTTTAACTTCTTTTATTTCTTTTCTGTCTAACTCCTCTAAATCTAGAATATCAAATAGTTTGTTTTTGACACAATCCTGTTTTAAATTCCCAAAACTATCCCAAGTTTTATAAACACCAGCTATTCTTCCGTCATTGTACGTGCTTTCTAGTTTTAAAATACCATTATCATACCATTCAGTAACAGCACCATTGAATTTGCCATTTTTAGAGAGTATAACTTCTCTAGCCTTAACACCATTGTTATGATAACTAATAATGGTGCCTGGATTTTGAATTCCATTTTTAAAAGAAGTTTCAACTTTTAATTGACCGTTATCATGAAATAACTTGTAATAGCCGTTTATAGCTCCTTCCTCGTTTACCTCATATTCTTCATTAAGAGCATCATTATCATGATATGTTTTTTTAATTTTATTCATTTGATTAGTTATTATCTATAGTCCGTCGTATTTACTTTGTAAATTGTTTTTACTACATTATCCAATAGGCTTCGTATTACTTTTGTATTTGATGACTTCATAAAATCAATAGATTTTTTAGTAAAGTTTTTTGGCATTTAATTAAATTCTTTTTCAAAGACTAACTCTCCATCTTCCCATATTTCAGATGAAAGTAAAACACCAAGTTCACTCCATTCCTGTCTTACTCCATGATATTTCCCATCCTTAAAACTAATTTCTGTTTCAATAATTCCTTTATCATAATACCATTTCCAATTACCTGATGCTAGTCCATTTTTAAAATGCACTTCTATTGTTGGATATACTTCATATTCAGGATATGATTCTCCTGTTGCAGAATCAAGATTTACATCAGTTTGCAAACGATAAAACTCAATGATATCTCCTGTAAATAATGAATTATCAGATTTTAAATAGCCTTTAGTAATACCATTCTCCTCCTTGATTTCAATATCATTAAAGCCAACAATAGATTCACAACTAGTAAAATGTAAACAAAATACAAGTATTAAAATGATTTTTTTAATTTCTTCTATCTCCATAATTTAAATTTATTAGACTTTAAATTATTTAATCTTCGTTATCCAATAGGCTTCGTATCTAAATTTAATCAATATAACAGATACTTTCTCCATCCTTAGGATTAATTTTTCTGATAAAATCATTTGCCCAATCAGGGTAACCATTAGTTTTAGAATAGAACTTATATATAGACCATGACCTGTGAGCACTTCCACCTTCTATGAATCTCTCTTTATTTGCATCAAATATTTCATCATGATTATAACAAAATCCTTGGTTATTAATATTAATAGTTAATTTTTGGCCATAAAAGTCTTGAGAGAGATAAAAATAATTTTTGTTGATTGTTGGCATAAATTTTAATTTAAGATTATTTATAATTGACTAGTATTTTTTTTGAAATTTGGCTTTGCCTGACTCCATTTTTCACAGTAGGAATTAAAAGATTCAAAATTTGAAACATTATTCACATCCCAATCACCAATGTCTTGATTGAAAGATTTAGCCCACATAAACATCTCTCTCATATCCGTTACATTGCTAACATCCCATTTACTAATATCTTGATTGAAAGATTCAGCACCCTCAAACATAGCTCTCATATTTGTGACTCTAGCTAAATTCCAATTACTGATTGGTTGATTAAATTCTACAGCCTCACCAAACATTCCCTGCATATTAATAACATTCCCAACATCCCAATCGCCTATTGGTTGATCAAATTTCATGATTTCATAATCATAACCAGGTTGGGTTGAAATCATCTCACTCATATCAGTTACGTTGCTTACATTCCAATTACCGATAGGTTGGTTAAAGTTAAATGCCTCTCTAAACATTCTTTGCATTTTGGTCACCTTGATCACATTCCATTTTTTTAATGATTTGTTAAAACGATGAGCCATCAAAAACATGTCACTCATATCCGTTACATTGCTAACATCCCAATCTCCAATAGGTTTATTGAAAGATTTAGCGACACTAAACATACCTTTCATATTTGTGACTCTCGCTACATCCCAAGCACTAATATTTTGGTTAAAAGATTCTGCACAATAAAACATCTCACTCATATCCGTTACATTGCTAACATCCCAATCTCCAATAGGTTCATTAAAATAATATTTATTAGAAAATAAACTACTCATATCAGTGACCTCAGAAGTATCCCAATTTGTAATATGACCATATTTTATCTCTGTTACTTCTTCATTCTCTAACCATTCTTTCACCGCCTCTCGTATTGTCTCGTTATTAAATTTCATATTCTATTTTATTTATAATATACATTATCTACAGTCCGTCGTATTCATTTTGTAAATTGTTTTAACTACATTATCCAATAGGCTTCGTATTACTTTTGTATTTGATTACAAAAGCTATTTAGCTATTAGTGTTTTCGGTGAATAAATGTAGGGATTGCAATTTTTTTATAAATATAATAAATTTTTAGTTTTATTTTATCTAATTTTTTTATTAGTCATTTTTAGAGTATACTTCAATTTACCTATTTTTTCATGATGTATTCACTTCACCACATCAATTAAATTAACCTACCCTAAATTTGTCTAACTGTTTTATTAAATATATATTTGCCTTATGAGAGTAAAATATATACGAGTTTCAACAATAGAGCAGAATACAGATAGACAACTAGATGATAGCCTCAAGACATATATCGACAAGTGTAGTGGCTCAATAGCGTTTAAGGACAGAACAGAGGCATCTATGCTATTAGCTAATGATGAGGTTAGTGAAGTGTTAGTACATTCAATAGATAGGCTAGGAAGGAATACTATTGATATAATGAATACAATTCAAGACTTTACCAATAGAGGTATAAATGTTATATCTGAGAAAGAAGGCTTGCAAACTATAATAGATGGAAAAGAAAACCCGGTGGCTAAAATGATGATAGGAATACTAGGAACATTGGCTGAGTTTGAGCTTACTAGAATCAAAGAGAGACAAGCAGAAGGTATTGCTAAGGCTAAGGCTAAAGGAAGCTATCTAGGGCGTTCTAAGGGTAGTTATGAGTCTGTTGAGGTATTCACTAATAAAGCATCTACTAAAGCTATACTCAGGTATCTAAAGATGAATGAGAGCATATCTAGAACTGCAAAGTTATCCCAAACATCTGAGGGTAGTGTTAAGAAAGTAAAGCGATTAATTAAAGAGGGATTGATTGAATTATAAAAAAAGCATTTTCCAATATTATTAATAAAAAAACTAAATCTACACAACTAATTTTGTGCTATCGTAAAGGATATTCCCTAACTTAATACAAAAATATACTTCATCGTCTGCACCCCAATCTGTATTTCCTTTACCAATTCTTATTCCATCAAATTCAACCACCATAGTAGGTGCGTTTTTTGCGTAACCGTTTTTAAAAATAATCTTATCATAAGGTATAAAGTCGTAAAACGGCTCTTTTGAACTTATATCTTTTAATCGCTTAATCCAATAGTCTTTTATTTCTCTATATTCTTCTTTCTTCACCCCTTCTGAAATCATATTAAACCATTGTCTTTTGAGAGTTAGGTGTAAAATCCGCCCTGTATGTAACAATGTATTTAATTCAGGCTGTACATATGCTCGTTTATATTCTTCTGTACTTATCATAGTTTTGTATTTAAAGGCCTAAAACAACTGAAATCATATACTAAACCGTTAAAGCTTATTAAAAACTTTAAAAACTGCTAATGCTATCTTCTTAGCCATTAAGGGAGGTACCGCATTACCAATCATTTTGTAATTATGCCCCATTTTCTCAGGAAATTCAAAATCGTCGGGGAATGACTGTATTAAAGCAGCTTCTTTTACAGAAATACTTCTAGCTTGTTTAGCATCAGGGTGAATAAACATTAAACCATCCTTATATAAATGTGCAACAATTGTTTGAGAAGATTTTTTCCATTCAAGGTTCCTATACTTGGCATGATTTGAGTTTTTACCTAAAAGATTATTGTAAAAAGAAATTCTTTCAGCCATGGGTTTTTTATTCATATTATTAGTTACCCATTCTTTAAAAACCTTTATATCTCTTTCATTATGATATCTTGGCCATATGTTATCGTGATATTTCAAATCCTTATTTTCGGCTTCATGTGAATGATTTCTTCCATGAAATTTATGCACCCGCCCTGTAGGAAGAAATATTGGAAGATGACCTATTGCCTCCTTAAGAGAAACATTACTATCTGATTTTAAATTATCTATTTCTTCGTAAATATGTTTTAAATTAAACTCCTCAGAAATAACGTCATTTCGTAAACCAATCATGATAACACGTTTTCTTTTTTGTGCAACACCAAAATCACTAGCTGTTTGGACAGCATCTTTTAGCTGTTTCGGCTCTTTTATTGTATACCCGTGGTTACTAAACGATTCAAACACTCTTTCTGTGACCATTTTACCTCCCGGACTTGCACTTAACATTCCAGGTACATTTTCAAATACAAAAACTTCGGGTTTAAATGCGTCAACTACTTTTATAAAACTTTCAAAAAGATAATTTCTGTAATCGTCTCTCATAGAATTTTTGTCCTGTGCTCTTCCTGCAACTGAATATGCCTGACAAGGAGGTCCACCAATAATTAAATTGACTTTTTTATCACCCACTACCCCTTTTAAACCTTTATTTACAACTTCTTCATGGTTTGTATTGCCATAATCATTTATTGTTTCTGAAGACCAATTACCATTTATCAATTCATCAGTTTTTTGAATATCAAAATGAATTACATGCTTTAAAGAATCTTCTTCAGAATGTTCCCATTTCTTAGTTAATCGGTTTCTTAAAGTTCTTACCATAGGAATTTCCCATTCCACATGAGCGAGGCCGTCAAATTTACCTGACTGAAGAAAACCTTCAGATAAACCTCCACAACCTGCAAAAAGGTCTATAAATGTTAACTTAGTTTGCTTCTTCATATAAGGTATCTAAAGTCTTTTTAAAAGTCTTAGCAAATACACCTGCTAAAATAGGCGGAACTGCATTCCCTATCTGTTTGAGTTGGTTTCTAGTATTACCTTTAAAGAAATACCAATCTGGGAAAGATTGAATACGAGCTGCCTCCCTTGGTGTTATGCTTCTTGGAAACTCACCAGGATGAACATAAGAATTACCATCAGTTTCTAGATGTGCTATGATAGTTTTAGAAATACTGTTAGGGTCTAGTTTAAAATATTTATCTCCAAAACCTTTTACTTTTTTTTCACCATTTTCATCAATAATAACACCATATGTAACCCTAGAAAGAGCTGTTTTATTAACAGGGTCATTTAAATATTTACCTGCAACCAAATGTTTGTAGATAAATCTATCTCTTTCATTATGATATCTAGATTTATGATTATACAGGTGTTTAGGCTTTATTTTAATGTTATTGTAAGTATTGATTAAATTACGATATTTAGCAGATTTCCCACTTTTTGTAATTAATTTATTGTAAGGAATATCTGAAATGTTTTTTCCAAAACAGTCCGGATTTGCAAAGGAATATTCAGCATTTTCTTTATAATTATTCGGCTTGGGGTTAGCATTAATAACTGGTAAGTCAAATATTACATCTTTCAACTTTAATGGTTCTCTTTTATCGTTTATAATATCTGTAAAAATATCCTCAGCTGTAATATTATGTTTATCAGAAATATCTTTCCTCAACCCTATAAAGAAGATTCGCTCCCTGTTTTGGGCAAGCCCAAAATCTTTAGCGTTAAGAATTTTAGAGGCTGTAACGTAACCAAACTTCCCTGTCTTGCTTAATGAGTTCTCTATTAAATCTCTATAACCTGATGCAGAGGCTAACCCTTTCACATTTTCAATCAACACCAATTTTGGTGATAGCTTTTCTGCAAACTTTAAATAATATTTAAAAAGCTGATTTCTTGGGTCATCAATAAAACCTTTAGTTCGTTCCTCTAAAGTTGCTTTTTTAGCTCTCCCAATCATAGAAAAACCTTGGCAAGGTGGACCACCTGCAAGAACATCTATATGATTAATAGTAGATAAAATTTCTCTAACCGAGTTGTTATCTTTTAATGATGGTGCTTTTTTTCTTAACTCCACTTCTTTGTTAGTCTCTACAACCATATGACCTTGCATTTCATAATCTACATCTCCTGTTCCAAGATGCTCATAGAGTTCCTTAATATCACCAAGAATAACACGATTATTAGGTGTATTGGGATGGGTATTATTTAGATTATATTTTAAAGTTTCTAATGCGGGTTCTGCGATATCATTTGCCATTTCTAAATGGAAACCATGGTTACCAAAACCAATTGAAAGACCTCCAGCTCCAGCAAATAAATCTATATAAGAATATTGTTGTTTTGATTTCATATCGAGCTCTAAAATACATGCATTCCAATGATTAATAAAACTATTTTATATAAAATTACTAACAATATACAGCTATATAATTTTTTAATTATGTAGACAGTTGTCCGTTGTACAGCTGTCTACAATAAATCATCTTTAACCTATGGAAAATTTAAAGATCAAGATTGGCCAAAGAATAAAAGAAATACGAATAAAACAGGGTTTATCACAAGAGAAACTCGCATTACTAGCAGACTTAGATAGAACTTATATACCAAGTATCGAAAGTGGTAAAAGGAATATTTCAATAACCGTATTGGAAAAAATAAGTAATGCCTTGGGGATGACAGTATCTGAGGTTACAAAAGGGTTTTAATGAAAAAAAAAGAAATTGTATCGTTATTAAGTGAATTTAGCTACCAACATGTATTGGAGGCTATGGAAATAATTGACAAATCAAATATACCTAGCAAGAGGAAGTCAATTGCATACAACGTACTTTCATTAGATTCTAGAAGCTTCTATCCACCTCCATTATTAATAGAAAAAGCATATAAAATTTCAACAAATAAAGATTTACCTCCTAATTTTTTTCAAAATATTGGAAAAAAAAGTCCTCATTTTAAAAGACTTGAAGAATTAGGGTTTACTATAAATTCAAAATCAAAGATGACGATTCAATTCAACACAATAATATTTAAAAAAGTACCTGCCAATGAAGTTGGAACAGGTACAGAAATAGCTGTATTAAAAAAATATTTTACTTCAGGCTTTATTGACGATCCAAAAGATTTTTTAGAAGCAGATGATAATGAAGGAAGTAAATCTTATTCTGTAAAAACTTCTTATAAAGGTATAAAGTACAATTATGAAATAAAAGCCTATAAAACACAAGAATATGGTAAGGATAGAAGGCTAATTCTTAACCACTCAAATGATCCTTTAGGGCTAGATAGAGAAACTGACGATTATTTAGCAATTATGTTTAATAACAAAATTACTAAAGACAGTCCAATTGAAATTAAAGTTATCTATAAGAATAATAACTTTTACAGTGAAATAGAAAAGCTTTATGGGCAAAGAAGTGGTCTAGTTCTATCTAAAAATAAAAATCCTGAATTATTTGAATCATTTATCAACGAAAAACAAATACTATCACCAATGACACAACCTTTAAATCAAATACTTTATGGACCTCCGGGAACAGGAAAAACATACTCTACAATAACTAAGGCTCTTGACATCATTGGTGTAGAATATAAAAATTATGAGGAAGCACAGGAATTATTTCAGAATGAACTTGGAAAACGAATTGATTTTGTAACCATGCATCAAAGTTTTTCATATGAAGATTTTGTTCAGGGTCTTAAGCCCTCGCCAACAGAGGATGGTAGCGGAGTAGTTTTCAAATACAAAAATGGAGTGTTTAAAGAAATTTGTGAAAGAGCTCATATGGATACTGCATGGTCAGAGGCTAATTCAACTCTTAAACAAATTACTAATAAGAAAACTGGACTTGTATATAGTTTTGAAGATTTATTTGAAAGTATAAAATTAGAGATTAAAAAAAATGGGTTTTTTAGAGCTAAAAGGAATAACGCATATTTCAGAATAAAAGAAATTGATGGTGATTCAATGAAGACTTATACAAAAGACGGGGAAGGAAAATTATTTACTCTTAATAAAACAACTTTAAAAAAATTCTACGATGACCCAACCCATGAAATGGAGGGAAATAATTCAGATTATTATAAAGGTATTTTAATTAATTACCATGAGGGATTAGATCAAAAAAACAATAATAAATTTTCATACGATCAAACTCAAAATAATAATGACGATAAGTTTGTAATCATTTTAGACGAAATAAACAGAGCCAATATTTCAAGGGTATTTGGAGAACTAATTGCTCTTATTGAAAAAGACAAAAGAAATGGAAAGCTAACTGCTACTCTGCCGTCTGGTGAACCTTTTACAGTACCATCCAATTTACATATTATAGGAACTATGAATACTGCGGATAAATCTATTGCACTTGTTGATATAGCTCTAAGGAGACGATTTGAGTTTAAGGCATTATATCCGGACCCTAATATTCTTAAAAATGTACTTAAGGAAAATGGATTTTCTAATAATGACATACAACAAAGAGTTAATATGCTAACATGTCTTAATAGAATAATTAGAGCAAAAAAATCAGTAGATTTTGAAATTGGTCATTCCTACTTTATGGATAACGACACTTTAGTCAATATCCTTAATAAACAAGTATTGCCGTTATTAAATGAATACTTTATGTATGACCTTAAGAAGGTAAAGGAGATTATTGAGAAAACACAAAAAGATAAAGAAGGTGAAGCCATACCAAAAACTGGAATTATTTTTAATAATCAAATTTGGAAGGATAGAGGCCTATTAGAAGTTGAGAGTATTAAGAGTGCTGAAGATAATTTGGACGTGATTGAAACTGATGAAACATCTCAAGATTAATGAATGTCTTTTTTGAATACCAGAAGAAAGATTACAAAGGCTCTTTTCTTGAATCAAAAGAAGAAAGAGCTACTTTTAAATCTGTACTAAATAAACTTTGGGCTGAGAGGAAAGAGTTCGGGTTAACTTCTGTTTATTTTGATGATGATTCAAAACAAGCTGAACAACAATTTTTTTCATTTCATGACACCTATATTAAAGCGGGCAATTATATTGGGTCGATTAAATATGGTGATAATACAGTTCATATTATTCCTAAAACTCTTGAAAATGGAGTAAAGAAGTATTCAGAAACTGAACTAATAGAAATTTCAAATAAAAATTTACTGTGGTGGTTATCTAGATGCTCTAAAATAAATTTTCCAAAAACCTTTTCTAGCTGGGATACAAGAACTTTTAGTTTCTTAGATATTCTTATCCATCTTTTTGCTAATCTTACAAGAGATGACCTTACATACAATAAGCATCAATCATACATTGAAAAAGAAGAATCAATTGGAACACTTAGGGGCCGGATTGATTTCTCAAAATATGCCACTAATTATTATACCGGCAATGCACATGTTTTACCCTGTGTATACGATAGTTTAGAAATCAACAACCTTTACAACCAAGTTATTAAACACACATCAAAACTATTGTTACAACACACAGATAACGAGGAGATAAAAAAATATCTTCAAGAAATAACTTGGATACTTGATGATGTAGATGATATTTTTCTAACCGCCTTGGATTGTGAGCGCGTTGTTGTCTCTCCTTTAAATGACAATATGAAAATTATTTTAGATTACTGTAAAATGTTTTTATCAGGAATGTCTATTAAAAGTGATGAAAATGACCTTGAAATCTTTACTTTTTTGATACCTACAGAGAAACTATTTGAAGACTTTCTTTTTGGTTTTATTAAAGATGAGTTTCAATATAAACTTGGGATTAAAGATATTGTGAGCCAAGGTGATCAAGATGGTAAACAAATAGCTTTAGCGCAAGAGAAAGATGGAACGGATACAGTTATTAAACAATCGTTTAGACTAAAACCGGATATATATATAAGTCGAGATTTAAATGATATCATTTTAGATACAAAATACAAAGTGATTTATACTAAAGAAGAGGCTCTAGAGATTGACCGTAAAAAAAGTGGGGTATCTATTAGTGACGTATACCAAATGCTAGCCTACACCATAAAATTAAATGTAAATACATGTCATTTAATATATCCTAATTCAATAGGAGTCAAAGATAAATTAGGTACATATTATGAAATAAAGCATCATGAAGATAGTGGGGTTTCTAAAATTTTCTATCACAGACTTCCAACTCTTATTGAGAATGAGCATGGAGAATTAACTGAAATCATAGAGGCAAAGGAACTCGAACTTTACAATCATTTAAAGGATATTATTTGTGTCTAATTTACCAGGTAAATACAAAAAACTAATTGCTCTTGGTATAGACTCTTCCGCCAACCTTCCTGACCTCAATAATATGACAGATAGAGGAGCTAAGCCATTAAAACCATGGACAGCATCAAAAACAATTGGTACAATGAAAATGATCAGAGATTATAATATTAAAGATGAAGAAACCTTTGTTGAAAAATTTCAAAAACTATCCAAAATACCTCTTGAAGTTTTAACTGATATAGTATATGATCATCAGCTTAACTATTTTAATGAATATAAATATGATAAAGAAACCATTTTCAAATACACCTATTGTTGTGTAGTTTTAAATAGTTTAAAAGGTAATTCTACTGAAAATAAATTTGATAGTTGGGCAAAGCAAAACCATATCACAGTTAGACTTCCAAAGAATATACTAGACGAACGTTTTCATGTTGACAGAATTCAAATTAATGATAATAACAAATCTGAATACTTAATCTCAATTAAACCAAATAGTTTTAGTCATAATTTTATTCAGTATAGCGATGTTTTTGCAGGCCTACAATACCTTGCAAACAAATACGAATTACCTTGGAAGATATATTACAGAGAAGTGAATACTTTTAAGGAAATATCTTTGGATACACTACCTGTTGAAAATAAAAAAAAGGTGATAACATGGTCAATAAACTATCGGCTTTGAAATAGAATAAATTATTTAAGAAGTTAGCTTAATTATAATTGATGACTTAATATAAATGAAGCTAACTTCGTATAGAATTTTTCAATTATTTTACGTTTTTAAAAACTATAATTCCATGAATCCATCAGAAACTTCCTCTAAACCAAATTGGGATGGAGATTTTCACCGTCTTCGAGAAGATTATGAATTATTTTATGATGATGAGGGTCATGTAAGTCAATTAAGACTTCATTTAAAAGATGAAGATCCAGAGATAAAAAATAAATGTATATGTGTAAGTAAAATTCATTTTAAAGAACTAGTAACTCTTTTTTATCAGAGACATAAAACAGAGGGAGATAAAAAAATTATTGAATACTATTACAATGATAGCTTAGACATTTATTCAGAAACCACTAACATAAATTCTATTGAAGTGACGCGATTCTTTACTGCTGAGGGCTTTCTATTTAGTATAGACAAAACTTATCTTGATACCTCCGGAAAAGTTAAATCTGCCTATCGCTACCTTCAAAATGATGATGGCAAGTTAGAATGTTTCGAAGTAGTTGATGAGGATGGTATTGGTAGAGTTGTTATGATTGATAAATAATGCATGATTTATGCCGGGTATGGAGTATAAAAAACTAGTAAATGAAGACCTTTAAATCTTCCGAAAAATAGTTCGACTTCACTCCTCTCTGCCCCAATTTTTATTTCCAAGAATATTTTTTTCATTAAATTTATACTAAATTAAAATATTTAATAAAACCAATCCATGAAAGATTCAGATAAATTATACATAGGGTTCAGAGATTTTGTGGTTTCAGAAAAGCTAAAGGATTATGACAATGAGTATTTTAGCAGAAAAAAACCTTCATATAAATTTATGATACCATTTATTTATAAATACATTGATATAGATACTCTTAAAAGTGAAGTTACCGAAACAAGTCAAACTAAATTAATCACTTTTTTTCTGAATGATTATTGTTTGAGAAATTCAAAACTCACAAAATATTTAAACAAAGTAAAGAATATGCCAACAACAGTAGAAAGAAACTTCTTGTTCAAATAACCTTCTACCATCCTAAAGTTGCTTAAAAATAATTGGTAAATAAACTTAAGACTTAATCGTTTACTACTCCTCCTCATCATGCAATGATCGATACCGGTCGGCCATCATTTCACGAAATAGTGCTAAGCTCTCAAAATCTATTTGATTGAATATAGATTCTTCTTTAATAAATTTAATTTGAACTTTCTTTTGATTCGAGTCTTCTCTTTTTGTATTAGTAGTGTTTCTCTGGGCGTGTTTTACCATTTCTTTTAAAAAAGTCTTCTGATCCATTGTGTCTGTTTTAATAATTAATTATTTAATTTATTACAACAAGAAGAGATGTGGGTTGCTCGTTAATTTTGGAGAATTCCCGCATGCTAAACCACCGTGCTTCGAGTAAGTCGGTTGGTGCGTAATACTACGCTCCTGATGCTCTACAAATATATAAAATTTAAACTTAGATTGTTAATTACCTTTTTCCTTTTACAACAATCTTTTTTAATAAAACAACATTAAAGAGGTCTTTTTTGTTATCCTTTCTTATTGTGTTTTTATAATTTTACTAATAAAAATAATGAGTATGCAAGTTACCTTTCCAATTCTATTAGTCAAGAAAATTTTTAATACAAAGAAAGAATTTTTCTTTTATGAGTTAAATAAATCCAATGAAGTTAAAAATTATACTTTAACTAACGACCACTCGAGACATTTGAAAAAATTTAATAACAACTTTTCTTTAGTAAGTGATTTAAAAATAAAATTTGATGAACAATTATATGTTGATTTTTCAGAAACAGATAATACTATTTTTGAACTTGTAAGTGAATAAGCTTAGTCTTTTTTCTTGTGGTTTCTTATTTAATAAAACTAAATTCAATTAGAATTATTAGTATATAATAAATTATTTTTGATTAAAAATACACCATGAGAAGAAGCATGAAAAGAGTCAATCAATTCACTTTCCCAATTAAAAAGGGTGTATTGTCTCTAATCAATGAAAAGTTTGAGGGTAAAAATGTTTTAAATTACAAGGGGAATAATCTTAAGAAAGAATATGTAGTATACCTCATCTATTATATAGTTAAAATGACAGATGCAAGAGAGGAAGAGGCTGTAATAGAAGTTGTAAATCTTAATTCTAAAATTTTACGAAAGAATTTTGTAGATAGATACAAGCCGTATCTAAGCTATTTAGAAGAAATCAATTTAATATGGATACCACGCTACTATAGTGTAGGCAATCATTCAAATATGTATGCATTTACTGATAAATTTTATGAATTAGAAAGGGGCCTCATAAATTTCAAAATAGATGATGTAATTCTATTAAAAAAAGTAAATTCTGGTAACAAAGAACACGATAAAGAACAACT
>Ga0206126_10004076_pt1 | contig 14357 bp, 9 predicted proteins | sample Helgoland_Spring_5_FD_148621 | JGI IMG/M metagenome (GOLD analysis project Ga0206126, IMG submission 148621) | Pelagic subsurface seawater microbial communities from Kabeltonne, Helgoland, North Sea - Helgoland_Spring_Bloom_20160412_1 | ecosystem: Environmental > Aquatic > Marine > Epipelagic ...
TGAGCCCGAACCTGAGCCAGAGCCAGAGCCAGAGCCAGAGCCAGAGCCGGAACCCGAGCCCGAGCCCGAGCCGGAACCCGAGCCCGAGCCCGAGCCCGAACCGGAGCCCGAGCCGGAGCCCGAGCCTGAGCCTGAGCCTGAACCCGAGCCCGAGCCCGAGCCGGAGCCGGAGCCGGAGCCTGAGCCGGAGCCTGAGCCGGAGCCTGAGCCCGAGCCGGAACCTGAGCCCGAGCCCGAGCCAGAACCAGAGCCCGAGCCCGAGCCTGAACCGGAGCCTGAGCCTGAACCCGAGCCTGAACCCGAGCCGGAACCTGAGCCAGAACCGGAGCCAGAGCCAGAGCCAGAGCCAGAGCCCGAGCCCGAGCCTGCACCCGAGCCCGAACCTGAGCCTGAACCGGAGCCCGAAGAATTACCCCGCGCTATTAGTCACGTGGTCTTCTTGGTGGTCGATCAAGACGGTAATGAGTCTATTGTTAAAGTTGATAACTGGGAGGAAGAGGTCACTGATCCATCGGCCCCTGAGGAACAATATGCGGCGGTGGAGGAATACCTATCATTACAAGGCATTGATGCAACGGTAGTTGATCATGCGATAAAAGCGGGTTCGTATCAGGGAAATAGTGGCGGCGGGATTTTCTTGAGTGACGGCTCGCGGGTTTTAGAAACCGAGGTAAGTGATTATTGGTTTGGAGAGGCGTGGACTGGTAAGGCGTTTAACGGGCCCAACGTAGACTATGAGATTGACTTCAACGACCTGCCTGATTCAGAGGATTTTGTTGACCAAGACCTTTTGTCTAAGGTGGTTCGGGACGTCGGCGAAGATAATGACAACGCGGAAGATGAGTCGGGTAGTCTAGGGTCTAACAATTTGGGTGGTACTCGTGTTGCTGGCGATGAAAGCGAGTTGACTCGAAGCGAGGAGATATCCTTAGGTGTGAGCGATAACTCAGGGCCAACACCGCTCTCTGATTTGGCCATTGATAACTTTGATTTGTTTATTCCTGAGGAGACGGTCTCTGGTGGTGAAGATGTCCGCTATCTTTCTTCTCAAGACGAGTCGAGCGTGGCCGTGGAGACTGATGATGCGGCAAATTTGTTAGACTTAGGCGTCGCTATCGAGTCAGGTGATGTTATTTCAGAGGAAGATGATTTGCTCGGAGTCGTGAGCGACAGTGATGCTCTAGAAACGGGTGCTCAGATCGCGAGACACGAGCTGGATTCTTCAGGGCTTGAAGAGAACCTCCGGCTTGACCTAGACGATGGCGACAGCACGGAACATTTCGACTAACGGCTGGCTGAAGCGATTGGCGAAGGGAGGTTGGTAAATGATCTACGTGAAGCGAGATGCTGATGGGCAAATTGTCGCTGTCAGTCAGGAGCCTTTAGACGGTTTTTCAGAGAGCGATGATCAATCGATGACCGAGGTTAATCTGTTTTTCGAGTCCTCGGCCGGTGGCGCCTTCAAAGCCTCAGATTTAGAGTTTATTCGCGCTTTAGACGACGTCATTGACCTCTTGATTGCTAAGAATCTAATCCTATTCACTGAGCTACCCGCGGCAGTTCAAGAGAAATATGCTCAGCGAACGAAGATGAGAGCGCGTCGTCGCGACTCATTGCACCTACTCGAGGACGAAGAAATCTTGTAGGGAGGTGCTTACTCCACGGCTCTTCCTGATATACCACTTACGCCCAGCGAAAATGCCATATCGCCATCCGCCGCAGTGTTAACACCTTCGCCGATACACTCGATGCCTAAGGATTTTGCAACGGCACTGAAACTCGACACCACTGAACGATTACCCTCGTTGGTCGAAAGACCTTGCGTGTAGAGCGAGTCCAGTTTCAAGTATGTGGGTCCGAGCCGTGCCAATTCGGCAATAATTTCAGCTCTATAGCCCATGTGCTCTATACCAACTTGAATATTATAGGGCGCCATCCGCGAAATCAGATCTTCGAAACCGGTTTTTGAGGCCAGGACCGCAGATTCAGAGAGCTCCAAACCCAGTCGGCCCACTATTGAAGTATTCGTTTGCTTGAGCTGTCGTTCGAGCCAGTTCGCGAACGAATTACCGCGTAAGCTGTTGGACGAAAGATTGATATGTAAGCGCTCGTCCTTCGTCTTCAGTGACTCAATGGCACACTTAACAACGTTCTGATCAAATTCGTGACCGAGCCCAAGTCGGAATACCCAGGGCATAAATTGACCCGCATTAAATTCTTCATCGCCAACCGTTATCCGTGCCATGCCCTCAAGGTGAAGGACCGTGCCATCTTTTCGTTTGACGGGGAACCAAGACAAGGACAGACGACCTTCCGACAACGCGGTGGCAAGATTTTGCTGCCAAAAGCGCTGGCGACTTTGCACGCTCTCTGGATTTGCGTACTGCTGTGCTGGGACTACCGGCACACCGGCCTGAAGCTCAGATTGGGCAAGCGCACTGTCTAGGACTGAGAGTAAATCACTGGCACTGTCACCGTATTCATACTCAATGCATGCAGCAGCCACACTTTCGGTGCCGTCAATACCATGCCGTGTAAGGACTTCTCTGACTTGACGCTGCATGCTATTGGCGAGATTTTTTGCATTATTTTCGCTCGTCGCAACGGCACAAATATCCGCACCGTTCATCCGCCCAACACTGCAGTAAGACCCATAACTTCCATCACTGCTGAGTTTGTTGAGTTCCTCCCCAACGTCGCTTAAGACGTTGTCTATAACGCCTCGGCCATATTCTCGATTCATGTCGGCAAGGCCAAGAATTCGTATTAACCCAACGGACCCCAGCGCTTCTTCATTTTCTCGACTAAGCTTTGCGTTGAATTGTTCTACGAGCGTTTCTCTGTTGAGTAACCCCGTTATTTCATCAAGATCAGAGGAGGCCTTTTTGTCTTTCAAAAGCTGGGCTTCGTCAGAGAGCATGGTCTGCACACGTTGTGACAGCTCATTCATTGAGCGTGCGACGTCGGCAAACTCTCGTGTGTTGGGTATGGCAATTTTAGTGAAGCGTCGCTGACCAATAGCGGCAGCTTGCGCTACCACCTGACCGAGCGGAATGAGTAACTTTGAGAGTAAAACCTGACCGATTAGACCGGCGGCGAAAAATGCCACTAAAAGCGCGAAGGCGCTTCGCTTGGTTGCCGTCCAAAGCTCATCATAAGCACTGCCGCCAAAGGGGGTGAGTTTAAGTTCCCAAGTATCCCAACCCTGCTGAATAGGTGCGCTGGCCGGTGCAGTGGACACCTCAAATAAGCGCTGAAACCAGTCAGGGACGCGCGTCGCAGGAGTGGTATTTTGCGCGACGAAGACCACATTGTTTTGTGGATCACGGAGCTCAACGGCTTCAAATTCACTCAGGTTAGTGATGGTCGACAGCTGAATTTCTGCCACTACGGGATCCAATTCTCGAGCCGATAAGACCAGCGCTAATGTCCGCGCAGTATTTTCGGTTTCTATAGCAAGCTGCTGCTCGAGAGCTGCACTCCCTGACAGACCAAAAACAGTGAGGGTCACGGCAAATACCGTCACTAAAAGCGCCCCAATACTTATCCATAGTCGTTTAAGTAATGACATTTGAGATCTCCTTGGTCACAGCTTAATGCCTTCTGCTTGCGCCCGGTTAATCATTTGTCGCCACTGCGACAAGCGAGAGGACGGTGCGACGTCAGTCGTCTGACGACTGTCTCCGATCCAGAGAGCGTCACTGTTAAAGCTAAAGACAGGTTTGAGGTCCCTGCGCTCATTGGCAGGCAGTACTTGCGGGTCTGCATTATCTAGAATGAGGGGAATCGCACCGGGCGCTTCATACCAGGCCAAGACCATGTGTGCTTGAGAGCGCCCGCCGGGTCTCTGAAGTTTTACATACGTTAGTCGGAGCTGCTCTGACGGGACCCCTAAATGACGAAGGCTGACATACTTCGCAATGGTGAAATCCTCGCAATCACCTCTTCCTTCTCCAAGTGTTTCAGCAGGGGTTGCCCAAAAATCTAAGGCCCCGTAAATGGCGACATCAGATTGCCATGTGACGCGTTGGTTGAAGAACTGATTAACCCCCTGAAGCTGTTCGATCACCGGAATTGAATCCAGTGCGATCAGCTCTTGACGCCACGCGTTGCCGCGCCTGACCGCTACCGGACCGTAGCGCTCAGCCAAGACCGACTCGAACTTCGAAAAATTACTGAAAGATGGGTTTGCAATCGGGCTATTTGCGACAATTACGATGGTGCAAAACAAAAGTATTTTTGCCTTTTGTGCTAGACTAGACCCTTGTATTTGTGGGTTTATGTTGTGCGGTGTGCGCATATACTGACGATGCCTGCCCAGCGACTGTCTCCCCAAGGAATAACGATAGCCTTGACGGCCGGCAGGGGCTACTAATTTATTTTAAGAGGTGTGTGGACAGGGTGATTAAGAAGGTGCTTATAACGTCGCTCGCACTGATTCCGTTAACAGTGCAAGCCCAAGGTATAGAGACCTACGCCGATGCGCTGGAGCGCTCGTTGTCTAACAACCCTGGGCTCTTGCGCACCTTTTTCGAATTTGCGGCGTCACGAGAGCGTGTTGACGTGGTGTCTGGTGAGCTTAGGCCCTCTATCGATCTGTCGGCCGTCGAAGGACGGGAGGATCGAAAAACACCGTCGTCCAGCTTTGGTCGCTACGATCGCAGCGACGTACGATTTACCGCCACTCAGTTGTTATTTGATGGTTACGAGACCCGAGATCGTATTCACGCGGCTGAGTTTGAGGCGCGACGCGATTTTCAGGGACATATTAGAGCGTCTGAGACTGCCGCACTGGAGGTCACGCTGACCTACTCCGAGGTCGCTCTTTATCAGCGCCTGAAGGATTTTGCGGAACAGAATTACTTTGTGCATCGTCAAGTCGCGAGTCGTATTGAGGATCGCGTGGGTAGCGGTGTGAGTAAAGGCGTCGATCTTGAGCAGATAAAAGCGCGATTGGCTCTGGCCGAATCCAATGTATTAACCGAAGTGACTAACCTTTTTGATACTGAGGCGGAGCTCCAGCGACTGACTGGAGAGCGTGTTTCTTCGTCGCGACTCCCGTTTCCTTTGATACCGCGCGAGCTTGTTGGCGATTCTCGGGAAGATGTACTGCGTCGCACGCTTGATCAGAGCCCTAGAGTTCGAGAATCAACAGAGGCGTTGCTCGCTGTCAGTGCAAGTCGAGACTCGGCAAGGGGGCCATTTTTTCCGCGAATAGATTTACGATACCGTAATGAACGCTCGACCAATATTGAGGGAATCCAAGGTGACTTCGAGACCGAGGCCGTCGAGCTAGTTTTTAACTTCAATTTTTATCGAGGCGGCAGCGATAGTGCGCGACGTCGAGAGAGTAACCAGCGTTATTACGCGGCTATGGAGGCTCGAAGGCAGGCCTGCTGGGATACGCGACGAGAGGTCCTCATCGCTTATAACGAGTCGCAGGTCTTAGAGCGTCAGATCGAATTTCTTGGACAGCAGCTTGTGTCGCAACGGCTAGCAAGAATCGCCTACGAAGACGAGTTTGATATTGGTAGTCGTAGCCTTTTAGATTTGCTCGACAGCCAGAACGAACTCTTTGACACGCAACGCGCACTGGTGCGTGCAGAAACAGCGCTAATCGCGGCTCGAGCAACCGCATTGGCAGAGGCCGGCGAGCTATTATCCGCTTTTGGCGTTCGAATTGAGCGCGCAGACAGTGGTGATTGGGGCTGGGATCCATCGCTAAGCAGTGCATATGCGGCGTGTCCTGGTGAGTCCGCCCGATCTGTTCCGGTTGATTTCGATGATGTTTTTGAGCGCGTCCAGCAATCACTTGAAGGAGTGGTGAATTAGTCTGGAGATTGCTTTAGCGAGCGCAGAAAATCGATGTCCGCACCGCATAGGGTGAATGAAGGGATGACTTAGGGTGAACATACGCGCGTTCTTTGTCCGAGTTTTTGTCGGAATGTCTTTGTTCTTCGCGCTGGGCGGGTTGCTTATCGCCTCGATTAACTATGAATTTCGTGATGTTCAAACAGATTTTGCCAATGCTAATAAGCAGTTCATTGAGCTTTCAAAAGATCGCGAAGCCCTTGCCCAACTGATTTTGCTGGGTGAGCCACTACCTGCGTATTTGATTGATTCGTTTGCTCAAAGACCCTTGCCCTATGGGTGCTGTAGATCAGAGCAGTCAATGTACGTTAGCGCTGTCAGCGATTTGTCCGTAGGCGACAGAGCGCCGGGTGATCAATACCGAATTTCTGAGTCTTGGGAGCAATTGGTAAGAGCAATGCAGCAGGCGTTGGCTTCCGCAAGTGCTGACATGGAGCGTTCTCAGGCGCTGAGCAATACGGTTGTTCCACTGCTGGCCATATTGCTCTTTATCGTCAGCGTGCTTCTCTCGTTTCTCTTTGTGAATAAAAGATTATTACGACCGTTGGAAAAGCTCACTGCATTTGTTTTACACCTAATGCGTGGGGGTGAGCCGGCACTGCCTGGTCTTGATGGCGCGGTCTCAGAGGTCAAGTTTCTGCAAGACTCTTTTGGCACCATGGTCACGGACTATCGTAGTCACCTCAAGAGTTCGGGTCAGCGAACACTCGAGGTGACGCAGACTTCTGACGCGTTGGACATTCAGATACAAACGCTGATCGAGATGGCCGATCGGCCGGCGCTCATTTTAGATGCAACAGGCGCCGTACGATCTTGGAATCGGCAAATGGTGGCAATTACTGGTATCGGCAAGTCCAGCGCGGGGCGATTGATTTTCAGTACTGAATTTTTAGCGGGCGCCTCGCGTGAAATTTTTGAGGACGCGTTTCAAACTGCCAGAAGCGGACGCATACCGAATGAGTTTAGGTGTTTATTGAGTCTAAGAGGGGGTCGGACTATTAAGCTGCAAGTGCAGTTGAGCCCACAGGTTGAGTCAGGTTTGGGTGTAAATCGCGTGTTGGCTGTGCTTTTAGTAGAAAAAGAGGATCTCCCGACCGAGACGGTTTTGCGAGTAGATAAGCCTCTCGCCTCGTCGGTGTTTAGCGGTGAACTGTCCCTGTCAACACGGTGGTTGCAATACCCGGACACGCGCGTCACGGAGAAGGAAATTCGGCGCCAACATAAAGCGTTAAAGACCGCTATCGATTGGGTCGGTCAGCAGTCCTATTTATGCGATACGACGGACCTGAACTTGACAGAGTTGCTCGAATATTTTGGTGCTACCCTTGAGCCCAGACTGCTTGATTTAGACTTATTGCTTGAGGTGAACTTAAGCGCCAGTCCGGTGATGGTATCCGCTGATGCGGGTCGGCTCATTGAGGTGCTGACTAGCCTTACTGACAATGCGATTGAGGCAACCATTGATCACCCCGTCAATGATCGGGTTATTTCGCTGACGCAGGGTGACGATGAGTCTGGCTTTGCGGTCCTTAAGGTGCGAGACAGTGGCGTTGGGGTGCCGCTCGAGTTGAGGACGCGGATTTTTGAGCCGTTTTACACATCGAAAAGCGGTAGCGGGCATATCGGACTCGGACTCACTCATGCCAGCGACGTCATTTGCAGTATGTCAGGGGTGCTCGAAGTATCGCCCGATTCACATGATCTTGGGCGGGTTCTAGTGTTGAGACTGCCGTTGGCTCACGGTCCGGAGCACACGTAATGGTGGCTTTGTCCAAGCGATCTCAGCTGATATCCGTTTTGATTGTTTGGTTAGTGGCTTCAGTGGCATCGGCGACTCCGCTGTCATTGGGGTTTCTTGATTTTGGGGTGTATCAGTTACCGGGATTTTTACTGCTTCGGTACGTCAATGCAGTGCGTATTTGCGCGATCGTATGGTGTTTTTTGGGAATGATCGGCGTATCGACGACTGTGCCATACGGTTTTTGGATAGAAGCCGCTGCGTTTAGTCTTCTCTTGCTCTCTTTAGACACCTTTGCGGCAAGTGGGCGGGCGGAGGATCGACTGTACATAGGGTTATCTACAGTATTGATTTTTTGCTTCCCGTTATACAGCTGGGCCTTGAGTCTGTCCCGAGACGAGGGTTTGTTGTATACGGCAGCGCATGCGGCTTCCTTCGTGATACCCACTGTATTTTGTCTTGTACTGGCCGAGGTTCTTTGGGCTGTTGGTCGGCTTGTGTCAAACGATTATTTTCAAAAATATGCCCGTCCTGAAGAAAGTGAGCGACCTTCGATTCGATCCCTGGGGACTGTCTTTACGTGTGTTTTAATAGCATTAGCTTTTTCCATATTCCTCGCTATTTGGTCCGTGCGCTGGGGTTCAGTGTTGACCGACACCACTCGTGATCTCGTCGATCAGTACGGCCAAAATTTACTGGTGAGCAATCGCCACGAAGTTGCGCTTTCGGCTCGCAATGCATACTCGCGATACCGAGACACCTCCCCTCCGTGGATGACGACCGATGAGCGATTTGTCTTTGTGCGTTTGGACTCAAGTGGCAGTGACGAGACACTTATGGACCCGCGATTACTGGGTGAGTCAGAATCTGTTGAGATTCAGAAATTTCTTATCGCGATCAATAAGCAATTGCCGAAGTTCTATTACCGTGCGGCAATGGGCGCAGAGTTTGCCCGTATGAGCTCGCCGCTTTACTTGGAGATAGAAGGCGAACAGTACCCGATTCACTCCCTCGCATTCGAAAATAATGTCCTCTTCGTCGTTGACACCGCGCCGGAAACCCACTTTTCGGAGCTGCATTCAGATACGCCAGAAATCGAGGCCCGCATTGTAGATCTGACAGATTTAGAAAGTTTACGACAGTCTTCGAGCGCTCGAACAATTATTGATGAAGATTGGATGGGCGGTGTGCTCTGGAATGATGAAAACCCCAGGCCGGTAGCCCTTTCTAGGTTGGCTGGGATTACTCCCACCACACGACTCTCAGTGCCTGTATCGGACAGGATTACGCAAGATTACGAGCTGGAGTTGCCCGCCTCTAAGACCCTACTTGTTGATCTATACGTTTGGCCCAAACTACAGGTTTTCTTAAGAGCAACCGTGACAATGTCGCTCTTTCTCGCAACAGCTTTGCTCATCACCTCGTGGCTCACCATGGTTCTGGTGGGGCGCCTCATTAGGCCGATTTCACTGCTGTTGGAGGGGTTTGAGGATATAAAACTCCGTCATGCCAATTTGGCAGCGTCACAGGGCGCGGTTGAGCCGCTGACAATCACAACAAGCGCAGTTTCGTATGAGTTAAACGAATTACAGGAGACTATTGTATGGTTTTCTGAGGAGGTCGCCTCGGCAGACAAGCAGCTTCGGTCTGCGATTACGGGTTACCACAGATTGCTCAGTTCATTGCCTCTGGGCGTTATGGAAATTGATGAGGGCTATCAGCTACTCTTTCGCAATGAGGCTATGTCCGAAGTGACGGGAGACAGCGCGGAGGCGTCGTATCGGCTTCGTCAGCGCGCCGAGCAGCTGTTCGAGTCTGGCCAAACCTTAGATGAGTACACCTTACACCTCGATGACCAACCCCCGCGGCACCTTCTTCTTGCGGTGAGTATTCGGGAAAATAATGCAGGGCAAAAATCAGGTTTTTGGTTGCTCACCACAGATCTAACCCGGCAAAAGGAGACCGACGCACAATTACTGCAGACCGCAAAGCTTGCGACGCTGGGTGAAATGTCGACCGGTATGGCTCACGAGCTCAATCAGCCGCTAAACATCATCAAGCTCGCGTTGAGTAATTTGAGTAACAGTGTTGCCAAGGGCCGCGCAACCGAAGCGTCGATTATGGAGCGTCTATCCCGCATGGATTCCGCGGTGGACCGCGCCGCGACAATTATTGATCACATGCGAGCCTTTGGGCGGGTTGCGGCCGAGGACTTTGCACCATTCAATATTCTGTCTTCAATCAGGTCAGCCAGTGAGTTAGTAAGGGAGCCCATGACAGCAAAGGGTGTAATACTGGAAGATCAGGTAGAGACACCCGTTTGGGTGGTGGGGAACGCGATTCAATTTGAGCAAGTGTTAATCAATATGATTAACAATGCCCGAGACGCTATTTTGACAACGGCATCATCGGGTGTGATTACGCTTCGTCAATCAATAGATCAGGAGTATGTCACGGTCATGATTGAGGACACGGGCGGCGGTATTCCCCTCGATGTTTTGCCCCATGTTTTCGAGCCGTTTTACACGACTAAGCCAGTGGGAAAAGGTACAGGTCTCGGTGGGTCGATTAGTTATGGAATAATTCAAGATATGCAGGGAAGTATTTGGGCTGAAAATACGCAAAAGGGTGCTCAAATATCGATTCGCCTGCCGCTGAGCGACGGTGCGCATGACACGCGTGTGGAGGAGGAGTGATGAACAGACTTAAAGTCCTTGTGGTTGATGACGAGCCTGATATTCGGCTCGAGTTACAGGACTTTGTTGAGGAGCTCGATTTTCAGTGTGTTCTCGCGGCAAACGGTGAAGAAGCGCTCTTAGCATTTAAGCAAGACGATAGTATTCAAATCGTCTTGTCGGATCTTACTATGCCCGGAATGTCAGGTCTGGAGCTGCTCGAACGAATCACGAAGGACACCGACACGCGTTATCGTACCCGTCGTTTTATTTTTATGACGGGCAACGGAGATACGCGCGCAGTGATTGACGCGATGCGCCTCGGGGCTTCGGAGTTCATGATCAAGCCTATGGATCTTGATTTATTGGAAGACACCTTAGTGGAGGCTCGTGAATACGTTACGGCAGAGCGTTTTCGTGTGCTCAATGAACAGGCGCGAGAAGCCGAATTGGCCGCGACCCAAGTCGAAGTTAGCGGCCTCAACCGAGATATTAGAAAAGCGTACTCAGAGGCGCTAGCGTGTTTGGCACGAGCGGCTGAATACAAAGACCCTGAGACTGGCGCGCACATTAATCGAATCGGTGCTTATGCTGCGCTCCTTGCCGCTGAACTTGGATGGTCGCGTGAGCAGTGCGAGATGATTCGACTGGCCGCACCGCTTCACGATGTGGGCAAGGTGGCCACGCCGGATGCCGTGCTGCTGAAAAAAGGCCCGTTAACCGATGAAGAATTTGCGACCATGCGACAGCACCCTAAATTTGGGTACGACGTCCTCTCAGTGTCAGACTATCCCGTTATGGCAATGGCGGCACGAATTGCGCTGAATCACCATGAACGCTGGGACGGTGGTGGCTATCCGCGTGGTCTGACTGGGAGTGAAATTCCGATGGAGGCCTCGATAACAACGTTGGTTGATGTTTACGATGCGCTTCGGTCGGTGAGGCCTTACAAGCCTTCGATGACGCACGAAGAGGCGATGACGGTCATACTTGAGGGCGACGGACGGACAAGCCCCACGCATTTTCGACCCGAGGTGCTCGAGGCATTTAAAGGCGCCGATCAGGCTATGAATCATATTTTCGAGTCGATGGCAGATTAATGCGGTTAAGAAGCGGAAAGGAGACCCAGTGAAGGCCTTAATCGTTGAAGACAGCGCGACCTTGTGCGCGATCTATGAGGCTTATTTAAGGGGAATTGGCCTGGAGATTTTCTTTGCAACGACGTTGCAAGAGGCTCGCCAGTCACTTCATAACGTGAAGCCTGATTTTGTATTGCTGGATATTGAGCTGCCTGATGGGAATGGTCTTGAGCTGATGGCTGGGCTCGATAATGTCGCGCCAAAACCGGTCATTGTGGTCATGACGGGGCACGGCAGTGATTGGGCGGAGCGCGCGCTTGCCGAGGGAGCCTCAGACTTCTTGGCCAAGCCCTTTGACTCAATTCGGTTGCGCGTCACGGTGCAAAATGCCATGCGCAGGAAAGAGCTGAATGATCAGATTGGCGCGCTGTCTGAGCGCAGAGATAAACTGGGTGGGCTAGTGGGTGTATCCGCATCGATCCGGAGCGTTTACGACACTATTGAGCGTATCGCCGCGGCAGATGGAACCGTCTTAATCACGGGTGAGAGTGGCTCGGGTAAAGAGTTGGCGGCACGGGCGGTTCATGACCTATCGGCACGGGCCCCCGATCCTTTTGTGATCGCGGATTGCGCAGCCATGTCGGGTGGAACGATCGAACGCGAGTTGTTTGGCGAAGATCGACGAGATTCTCCAGCCGGCTGGATTCATCAAGGCTTGGTGGCGCGCGCTGAGGGCGGCACGTTGTTTCTTGACGAAGTGGCAGAGCTTGACTTCGCCGCACAGTCACTGCTCCTGAGATTTTTAGAGAGTGGCGTATTTCACTCTTCAGGCACCGGTGAAGAGACGTCGACCCCGGTGCGTATCATCGCGTGCACAAATCGTGATCTGCTGGAAGAGGTGCGTGCTGGACGCCTTCGCGAGGATCTCTATTACCGGCTGCAAGTGCTACCTATAAGAATGCCTGCGCTTCGAGAGCGTCTTGAAGACGTTCCGATATTGGCCACAACGATTTTACAGCGTCTGGCGCGCCAAACAGGCAAAACGTTCGATCCTTTATCAGATGACGTATCCAAGCGTCTTTGTGGCTATGCGTGGCCGGGTAACGTACGACAGCTCGAAAATATGCTGCGTTGGATGACGGCAATGCTTGTCGGAACCAGCATTAGCACATCGATTATTGATGACGCTATTGCACAGTTTGATGACACGTTCGAAGGACGCCATTCGGTCAATGAAACGGTGGCCGATAACGTCGACGATACCCAGGCTATTACACCGCTTTGGCTTGTGGAAAAGCGGGCGATACAGCAGGCGATTGATGTCAGTGATGGCAATATTAATCGAGCAGCGGCGCTCCTTGAGGTCGCCCCCTCAACCATTTATCGAAAGATGCAGACCTGGAAAAATAGCGGCGCCTAGGTTTAAACCTGCGAGGAGGAAATACAAAGATGTACGGAGTGATCAATAAATCTTTGCGCGACATGGTTACCGAGGGTCACGGCGAGTCGGTTTGGGGGCAGGTCATGGTCAAGGCCGGTGTCCCGAGTGATAGTTTTTTATCGATGCGCAGCTACGACGACGAGATCACGTATCGATTAGCCGTCGCTTCCTCTGATGTGCTGGGTATTGATGTGGACTCGGCATTACATGCCTTTGGGAAGCATTGGGTTAATCACACGTTAGCTCGTGACTATGACGCGCTTGTTCGCTCGACAGGCAGTACGATGCTCGAATTTCTCAACAACCTCAATGCGCTGCACGATCGCATCAGTACCACGTTCTTAGACTACCAACCCCCAGAATTCCGTGTCAGCGCGCTAAAAAATAGCCGAATGTCGGTTGAGTATATTAGCCATCGAGAGGGGCTCAATAGTTTTGTTGCGGGGCTGCTTGTCGCTCTCAGTGAGCGCTTCAATGAGCCTATGACTATTAAAGATATTGAGGATTTGTCGGTAGACGCAGGAACACATACCCGTTTTCATCTCCTAATGGAGGATTAATTGGATCCATCGACGTCAACTTGGGAAACGCTTAACCACTTGTTCACTGTCGTCGTCGATATCGACGAATTTGGACAGTCGCAGCGGATGAGTTCCTTGGTCAGGGCGCGCTTTGGTGTTTCGGCGGAGGACAGCTTTAACTTCTTTGACGCCTTCGAATTTAAGCGCCCGGCGCGCTTTAGTGGCGGTGTTAGCGGCGCTTTAGCGTCTCCAGGGCGCCTTTTTCTTGGGTACTCTTTGGAGGCACAGTTGGGTATTCGTGGGCAGATTATTAAATCTGTTGATTTAGAGGGCGGGGCCTTGTTCGTCGGTGTACCTTGGATGGCCTGGACTCATGAGCATTGTGGCGAAGATCAGCTGCAGTTTAATGATTTTCCACCTCATGACTCCCAAATGGATCAACTGTTGTTGCTGTCCTCTCAGCAAAAAATGCTGTCAGATCTTCAGCAGCTCAACGATGACCTGGCGGGTGCGAAGCAAACACTCGAGGGCCAAGGGGAGCTGCGACAGCGCTTTTTTAATCGAGTGAGTCATGAGGTGCGGACACCGTTGATGGGGGTCAGTAGCGCCCTTACGCTTCTGCGTGACCGACTCGATAATCACGACGCGTTAAATCTCCTGTCCTTGGCCGACGCCAGCGTTGATCGCGCGACCGAGGTCATCAACTTTGCGTTGAGTAATGCATCGGGCGAGGCCGTTGATAACGAGTCGTTGACAGTCGCTACCGATATTCGACATTTAGTGCGCAAGGTGAAAACACTTTTCGAGGCGACAGCGTTTCAGAAAGGGCTCAGTCTCGTCACTCACGTTGATGATGCACTGGCTACACAATACTGGTGTCCTGACCTGATCGTGAGAGAAGCACTGATCAATGTCGTGAGCAACGCGGTTAAGTTTACCGCTGAGGGTGGGATTGATATTGCTGTGAAGCTCGGTGCGGCTCACGAAATGAGCGACTGGTCTCACGTAATTTTTGAGATTTCAGACTCAGGA
>Ga0206126_10004078_pt1 | contig 14353 bp, 8 predicted proteins | sample Helgoland_Spring_5_FD_148621 | JGI IMG/M metagenome (GOLD analysis project Ga0206126, IMG submission 148621) | Pelagic subsurface seawater microbial communities from Kabeltonne, Helgoland, North Sea - Helgoland_Spring_Bloom_20160412_1 | ecosystem: Environmental > Aquatic > Marine > Epipelagic ...
TGTTAATTGGTCTAAAAATGAATCATCAGTAGTTTCATTAGCAGATAGTGTAGATCGATTATTAATACGAAATTTTTTCAATGTTGGTGTATATGCTGAAAAAGGTCAGCCCTTTGGAAACTTGCGAGGAAATGTCCAAGCAACAGACCCAGAAACCGGAACGCCCTTAGTTTTACGAAATGGAAGAGTTCGTTTTGAAAGTGATCAATTGTTAGGGAATGCTCAAGCAGATTGGATTGGAAGTATAAGAAACTCATTTTCTTATAAAGGCTTTAGTTTTAATTTTTTGATCGACGTTAAAATGGGGGGAGATCTTTTTTCTGGAACTATGATTAAGTCTGTTAATCATGGTATTCATGCAGAGACTCTGCCAGGGAGAGAAGAATTCCTATTATCATCCATAATTTTAGGTGAGACTAACAATGAACGTGAAGGGATAGGTTTATTTGGGAATGATTATGCAGACTCAAATAGAGCAAAAGGTGCAATTTATGAAGGAGCTGCTTTAGGTGTAGAAGATGCCAACGGAAACTGGGTTGCAGAAAGAGATGTCAATGGAAATATTGTTTATTCAGAAAGATGGTTAAACCCTCAATTAAAAGGTTTTGATGGACTTCAAGATCAATCTAGGTATGTTTATGATGCCTCTTTTGTAAAACTAAGAGAAGTTGTAATTGGCTATACCTTTCAAAGAAGAATAATTAATAAAATGAAAAAGGTGAAAAATATTAAACTTTCTATTGTAGGTAGAGATTTATGGACAATATATAGAAATACCCCCCAAGGTATAGATCCAGAAGCTGGAACAACTTCTGGCAATGGACAGGGATTAGAGTTTGCGTCGTTTTTACCAACAAGATCTATTGGGGTTAATTTAAAACTAAGATTCTAAATTATGAAACTAAAAATTCAAAATCATAAAATAAAAGCAGCTGCATTAATAATTTTATTTTCATTTTCTTGTACAAATAAATTTGAGGAAATAAATACAAATGAATTTATTTTTAGTGAAGCTTTTCCAGAAGAATTATTCTCAGGAGTAGTAATAAACACTCTAGACTTGGTAGGAGGTACTTTAAATGACCAGTTTTATAATACATATGCCAGTTATTACGGAGGTAAGGGAGGACAATTTAATAGAAGCTTTTATACTGAGTCGGGTTTAGATGGTTTTTGGAAAAGATTTTATGTAAATATTCTTAAAAACAATCAAGATATCATAGATAATTATGAGAATGATCCAGCCTATACAAACAGAGTTTATATTGCAAAAATATGGAAAAGCTATGTGTATTCCATATTAGTATCAACATTTGGTCCTGTACCATACGAAAATGCTTCAAAAGGATTAAATTCTGTAAAATATGATTCAGAAGAATTTATCTATACTAATATTTTAGAAGAGTTAAAAGAGGCAACAAATAATATCGATGTTTCTGGAGATATACTTAAACAGGATCCAATTTTTAGTGGTGATAATAGTAAATGGAAAAAATTCGCAAACACTTTACGTTTAAAAATTGCATTAAGAATTTCTGTAGGTTTTCCTTCTTTGGCGGCGCAACATGGATCTGAAGCTATTGCTGATGAAAACAATCTTGTGAGTTCAAATTCAGAGAATGTAACTATGAAATGGGGTACGGAACAAGAAAATTGGTCATTTAATTACTCAAGATATGTTAATATACAAGCAAACGATGATGTAATACCCTACTTGAATTTTTATTTTATTTTAAATTTTAAAACATATAAAGACCCACGACTTATTGCCATTGCAGAGCCTTCATCTGATCCAATTACCATTAGAGATGAGGTTTTTAAATCTGGGTCTTCAACAGAGAAGATTACAGTAGAATATGATATCCCATACTTTGGAAGACCTCTAGGAGGTTCTGCTGTTGTTGAGGGTTGGAACCTAGACGCTAACAAAAATTTGTTAAATGGACTTCCAAATAGAAGCTATTCTCAACCGAAGAGAGATTTATTTATGGCTCCTGATATGACATATAATATCATAACATATGCAGAAACAAATTTTATTAAAGCTGAAGCAAAATTATTAGAATGGGGTGGAACTAAATCAGCAGAGCAATATTATTATGATGGCATAGATGCCTCTTTTCAACAATATGGATCAACAGGTAACGCTGAATACAAAAATAGAGATGGAATTAAATGGGGCACCGTAAGTATTGGAGATAGAGGATTATTTGGTTTAGTAACCAGCGGTATTTCTAGTGAGCCATTAGATAAAATTGTTAGGCAACGTTGGTTAGCAAGTTATAATCAAGGACATGACATGTGGTGTGTGCAAAAAAGAACAAGAATTTTACCTCTAATCGATCAGTTTGCTCCAGATGGATCAAGTGGGCTAGTATATGCTCCCTTGTCTGAAAGAATGATATACCCTCCGATATCAGAAGGCGGGCTTAATAACGAAGCACTTCAAGAGGCTATCAATGCTCTTGGAGGAAATACACTTTACACCCCATTAAAAATGAATAAAGAACATACACCTATAAAATGGGAAACCCTATCTGATATTGTTGAATTCACCCAAGATTTTGCGAAAAATTTTTATGGAGATTCTGAAGACGATCTTATTGATGCAGGTATAACCTATAAAATTATTTAAGATGAATAAAATGAAAAAGCTTAACCTTTTATTATTGATTTCTATTCTTTTAGTTTCTTTCTCTTGTACGGAAGATGATATTGTAACCGGAGAAGATGGTATACTAAATTATACGATTCCTAATGAACCTGCAGAAATAAATTATATCGTTGGTGCTCAGTATATTACGTCTGGAATAAGAAGTACGGTTCCTGAAGAACCAAGTATTGGTATCTACAATGGTAATATTGGTGACCCTACAGTGTATGAACAGCATGTAAATCAAGCTCAAACAGCAGGTATCGATTTCTTTATTTTTAGATTCCGTTCTGCTAATAATGGAACTCAAAATTCAAATGATATAAATTTCATAAACGGATTACAATCGGCTCCAAATGCTCAAGATGTAAATTTTGCACTTTCTTATAATTTTGGAAATATGGGATTAGGTAATGGCAATCGAATTGAGCAGAAAGGTCTTGTTCAAACATTTATAGATGATTTTAAATTAATGATTCCTTTTTTCAATCAACCAAACTATATGAAAGTCGATGGGAAAAATATTGTATATCTATATAATAGCCACAATCTTCATTCAGACGATAACTCCGCTTTGTACCAACAAATGAGATCAGAATTATCCTCTCTTGGTGTTGAGCTATATCTAATAGGTATGCAAAATGATTGGACTCCAACTTTAAGATATGATTTTAGATTTGTAAATGGAGTAGATGCAGTAACTCATAACACCTATGCAACTATTAATCGAAATTTTTATGATCGAATTATAAACTTTGAAAAATTCGTAGACATTGCTTGGCAATATCATAAAGAAACATGGTTAGATTATGATATTGAATACATCCCTACTATATCTCCCTCCATAAATATAAAAATTATAAATCCAGGAAGTAATATTCACGTTTTTGACAAAGAAGAAACTTGGTTCAGAGAGTTTAGTAATCTTGCAAGAAGAGCCTCTGGTAAAAATAAAATTGTTTTAATTGATTCTTTTAACGATTGGAATAGAGGTACACAATTAGAATCTGCTAATACCTATGGAGATCAATATCTTCAAATTGTAAAAGAGGAATTTAAAGTCAACTAATAATGTTTAATAAATCTTTTTTTTTCTCTCTTTGTATTGCTATTTTTTTAACTACTTGTAGTCCTAACAAAAATACATTATCTAAATCTACAAAAAATAATAACTCAATAGAGGGGAAAGTTTTTGCAGGTTACCAAGGCTGGTTTAATGCCAAAGGAGATAACTCTGGTTTAGGTTGGAAACATTACAGTAATAAAGAAGGTTTTAAACCAGGCAGTACAAATATTGACTTCTGGCCTGATTTGACTGAATATTCTAAAAATTACACCTATAAAACTCCTTTTAAATATTCCGATAATAAGACGGCTTACTTATTTAGCTCAGCAGATTATAAAACAGTTTCTCTCCATTTTAAGTGGATGAAAGAATACGGTATTGACGGTGTGTTTGTACAGCGTTTTTCAGTGGCTTTAACAAGAGAAAAAAAGAGAAAAAAAAATCTATTCAAAGTATTTGATAATTGTTTCAAGAGTGCAAAAGAGCATGATAGGTTGATTAGTTTAATGTACGATTTGTCGGGCTCTAAAAGTACAAATGTTGTCGAAATTATTAAAAAAGATTGGAAAAAGTTAGTAAATAAACATGAGTTAAATGATCCAAAAAATCCAAATATTTTAACCCATAAAGGTAAACCCATCGTTTCCATTTGGGGCGTAGGATTTAAAGATGGTAGGGATTATACATTGGAGGATGTCTCAGTACTGATTGACTTCTTTAAAAATGATCCAACTTATGGTGGATGTAATGTGCTTTTAGGAGTACCTACAGGGTGGAGAACCTTATCCCGTGACGCAACGACTGACACTCAACTGCATGATATAATTAAATCTGCTGACATTGTGCATCCATGGACACCAGGACGATATTCTAATCTGGAGAGTGCTGATCTTCACAAAAAAACTATTGTTGAAGATAAAAAGTGGTGCGATGAAAACGAACTCCTTTATATGCCTGTCGTTTTTCCAGGGTTTAGCTGGTCAAATCAAAAAAGAAATCCTAAACTATTCAATCAAATTCCACGATTAAAAGGTGATTTTTTGTGGAGACAGTTTTACAATACAATTTCTTCGGATGTAAAAACAATCTATGTAGCCATGTTTGATGAAATGGACGAAGGGACTTGTATTTTTAAAATAGATAACAATCCACCGGAAAGCGAAAAAAGCAACTTTTTAACTTACGAAGGTTTACCATCAGATTATTATTTATGGCTTACAGGAAAAGCTGGAAAAATGTTACGAAAAGAAATTCCTATGACAAAACTAAAACCTTCTTATTCAATTAAAGTAAATGAAAAATAAAAAACGCCTCTCATTTGTATTATTAATTATGTTAATAATATGCACAGGTTTTAACCGATTCATACGTCAGTCATTTTTAGAAAATTCTGACAATGCCAAATATGTAAACACATTCATTGGTACGGGTGGTCATGGCCATACATTTCCAGGAGCAACTTCACCATATGGAATGGTACAACTAAGTCCGGATACAAGAACTATGGGTTGGGATGCTTGTGGAGGTTATCATTACACAGATTCATCGATTTTAGGCTTTTCTCACACGCATTTAAGTGGAACGGGCATAAGCGATTTAGGTGATTTTTTATTTATGCCATTTCATGGTGAAGCAAAAGTAATACCTGGAACTCCAGAAGAACCGGACAGTGGATATCGTTCAAGATACAATCACTCTAATGAAAAATCCTCTCCTGGATTTTATTCAGTTTTGTTAGATGACTATGATGTTGAAGTTGAAGTTACTACTACAAAAAGAGCAGGTTTTCATAAATATAAGTTCAATAAAAGCGGTAAATCTGGTGTGATCATAGATTTATCTCACAATATTTACCCAGATCACAAGCCAAACCATCAATTTAAAGTAATTAGCAATACAGAAATAGCTGGTTATAAAGGATCTGGAGGTTGGGCGGTTACGCAAGATATTTTTTTTCATGCTAAATTCAACAAACCTTTTACCACTATTTTCTATGAAAATGGGAAAAAGATTGATGGTGTCCCAACAGGAAAATCGAAAAGTTTAGTAGCTGTTTTAAGTTTTGATACTTCAGAAGGCGAAGAAGTTTTATCAAAAGTTGGGATTTCATCCGTAGATTATTTAGGAGCTAAAAAGAATTTAGAATTAGAAATAAAAAATTGGGATTTTGATAAAGTAAAAAACCAAGCACATAAATCATGGAATAAAGAGCTGTCAAAAATAAATGTAAAGGGAGGCACAGAAAATGAAAAAACTATCTTTTACACGGCATTGTATCATACATCGATAGCTCCAAATACATTTTCTGATGTAGATTTTAGATACAGAGGAATGGACAGAAAAATTCATCAAACGGACAAAGAAAACATCTATACTGTTTTTTCTTTATGGGACACTTTTAGAGCTTATAATCCTCTAAAGACAATTACAGATCCAGACAGAACCAATGAGTTTATAAAGACATTATTATCTAAATACGATCAAGGTGGCGTATTGCCAATGTGGGAATTACAAGGAAATTATACAGGATGTATGATTGGATATCATGCTGTACCCGTAATTGTAGATGCCTACAAAAAAGGGATCAAGGATTTTGATGTAGAGAAAGCATACAAGGCAATTGTACATGCATCTACTTATGACACTATAAATATAACTTTTCCTTCAAAAAGAATTAAAAACATTTTGATGCCAATGGGTAAATTCTATAATGAAACAATGGATTATATCCCTGCTGATTTAGAAAACGAGTCGGTTTCTAAAGCACTAGAATACGCTTATAATGATTGGTGTATTGCACAAATGGCAAAAGAACTAGGCAAGACAGACGATTACAATCGTTTTATGAAACGCTCAAAGAAATATACCCAATATTACGATACAAAAACGGGGTTTATGCGTGGAAAAAATGCTGATGGCAATTGGAGAGAGCCTTTTGATCCTCGTTTTTCAAGACATAGAAAAGATGATTACACAGAAGGGAATGCGTATCAATGGTCTTGGTTTGTACCTCACGATGTACCAGGCTTGGTAGATTTAGTAGGAGGTAAAGAAACGTTTATCAAAAATTTAGATGTCTTATTTTCTGCAAGTTCAGAATTGGTTGGAGATGATGTTTCTGGAGATATTTCTGGTTTAATAGGGCAATATGCACATGGAAACGAACCTAGTCATCATATTTCACATATGTATAATTTTGTTAATCAACCTTGGAAAACACAAGAAATTACTGATCAAATAATGCGTGAATTGTATTTCAATGATCCAAACGGACTAGCAGGTAATGAAGATTGTGGACAGATGAGTGCTTGGTATGTATTAAATGCCATGGGTTTTTATTCTTTCAACCCTGGAGACCCCACCTACTCTATTGGCCGTCCTATTTTTGATGAGGTAGAAATTGACTTGCCTACAGGAAAGAAGTTCATTATAAGAGCAGAAAATAACAGTCAGGAAAATAAATACATTCAAACTACTAAATTGAATGGAAAAAAATTAGATACTCCATTTTTTACTCATGAACAATTAATTGCTGGAGGAAAAATGGAATTTAAAATGGGTAAGTTACCCAAATAATAAATGAGTAACATTAACTAAACGTACAATGAAAGATTTAAAAAAAACACCTGTAGTACCTAAAAAGAATTTAATTTCTTTTATTCTTGTTACCTCATTATTTGCTTTATGGGGTTTTGCGAATGCTGTAACAGATCCAATGGTTCAGGCTTTTAAAAAAGTATTAGAATTATCTAATTCTGAAGCAGCTTGGGTACAAATGGCATTTTATGGTGGGTATTTTTGTATGGCGTTACCGGCAGCAATGTTTATGCGTAAATATTCTTATAAAGTGGGTATTTTAATTGGTTTGGCTTTATATGCAACTGGAGCATTATTATTTTATCCAGCAGCGCAATCAGAAAGCTTTGTATTCTTTTGTTTGGGTTTATACGTATTAACATTTGGTTTGGCTTTTCTAGAAACAGCAGCTAATCCTTATGCATTAGCAATGGGAGCAAAAGAAACAGCTACACAGCGTTTAAATTTAGCACAAGCCTTTAATCCAATAGGATTAATTGCTGGATTACTTGTAGCGCAACAATTTGTTTTAAAGAACTTAAAGTCTGACGATATTGTTGACTTTAGTGTACTTGAAGAAGCTTCTAAAACACTTATTAGAACTACAGATTTACTAGTGATTAGAGATCCTTATGTAGCATTAGGATTGGTAATTAGTGTGGTTTTTGTCATTTTTCTGGTTAGTAAAATGCCACAATCTAAAGCGGAAGGTGAAATGCCAAAAATTGGTGAAACTTTTGTGGCTTTAGGTAAAAACTCTAAATATATACTAGGAGTATTGGCTCAAGTTTTATATGTTGGAGGTCAAATAATGTGTTGGACTTATATTTATCAATATGCAGAAGGTATAGGTATGGATAGCGTTACAGCAGGTTATTATCAAATGGCTGCCTTTATTTTATTTACAGTTGGTAGAGCTATTGGAACATATTTATTACGGTTTATTAGTTCAGGAAAATTACTAATGTATTTTGCTGTTTTAGCAATGGTTTTTTCTTTGGGAACCGTTTTTATTCAAGGTATTGTAGGTTTATATTGTTTAGTGGGTATCTCTTTCTTTATGTCTTTAATGTTTCCAACCATTTATGGCATTGCTTTAGGTAGTTTAACCGAAGAGCAATCTAAAGTAGGTTCTGCAGGGTTAGTTATGGCAATTGTTGGGGGAGCATTAATGCCAAAATTACAAGGAATTATTATTGATATTGGTGGAAATGGTGTTGCAGACACTTCTATTATGGGAGTTTCAGAAGTAAACTTTTCTTTTATTTTACCATTATTGTGCTTTGCCTTTATAGCTTGGTATGGTTTAACAGTATTTAAAAAATATGATTCTAGTAACTCACAATGATATAAAAAACTATTTATCTAAAATTATAGAAAAGTCATCCAAGAAAATTTGGAAAAATAATTAAAATGAAAAATAAAATAATAGTACTAATTATTGGTTGTTTGTTGTTGATGTTTAATTGCAAGTCTAAAAATGAGCTTATAAATCAAACTAAACACAAGAAGAAACCAAATGTGTTGTTACTATTCTCCGATCAACATAACAAAAAGACAATGGGTTATGAAAATCATCCAGATGTCATTACTCCAAATCTCGATAAACTATCAACTGAATCTGTGGTCTTTGATAGAGCCTATGCAACAAGAGGTGTTTGTGTCCCTTCTAGAATGTCTTTAATGACAGGGCTCTTTCCAAGAACATTGGGATTAATGAATAATAATGAAGAAACTTCTGTGACAGAAAAGGCGACTTAATTAGCTAGTATTTTTAAATACAATGGATACAAAACCTATACTTTTGGAAAAAGACATTTAAAAGGTGGTGGAGACAAAGGTTGGGATGTTAGAAAAGAGGTACACGCAGAAGAAGGCGATAATGGCAACTATTTAAGCTGGATTACAAAACAAGGCTATCAAAGTGAATTCTCTTATGATTGGGCTGCAGAATTCGGGAAAGGACCCATTGGTAGTAACGATGCAAACGCCAAAATACCCATCGCTAATTTAGGGACACGTATTTCTAAATTACCATTTGGATATACAATGGAGGCTTACACTGCATTAGAAACCATTAATATGATTGATCAACAAAAAAATAGTGATACACCTTTCTTTTGTTTTTCTTCTTTCTACAGACCACACCAACCGTACACTCCTGTGAGGAAATTTATGGATATGTATGATGTCTCCAAATGGGGAAAGGGCACAAAATTAAAAAGTGGTATAAAGATGCCCGAAAGTTTTTACCAACCCACAAAAGATTTGCCGCCCTTATTACAATTCCAAAGAAATGGAGGTAATAAAGTATGGAACATGGACAAGGCTTTTGAAGACGAACAACTTTGGAGAGATTATATTGGAGCCTATTACGCATTAGTCACAGAAGTAGACCATTACGTCGGCGAGATTTTGCAAGCTTTAGACAAAGCAAATATCACAGAAGAAACAATCATTATTTATACCACAGATCATGGCGATTTTGTTGGGAACCATGGAATGGTAGAGAAAGCTGCAGCTGGTCATAATATTTATGAAGATATTTTAAACATTCCCTTAATGATTAGAATTCCAGGAAAAACACTTCAAGGAAAACATACTGCTGAACTGGTAACTTTAGTAGATATTATCCCTACTCTAATCGATGTTTTAGACTTAAAAACACCCGATTTAGAATACAATTTTGAGGGCATATCACTCGCGAAATTACTCTTAAAACAAAAACCACTGAACAGAGATTATATCGTATCTGAAAGTTGGTTTCAAGCCACAGTAATCGGTAAAAATGAAAAACTGGGGATTATGAAGCCAAATCCTGTAAATCCTAGACGAGATTACAGAGAATTTGGAGATATGTTTTTTGATAGAATACACGACCCTTTAGAGCTAAATAATGGAATTAATGATGTGAAAAATCAAGAAAAAATAGCGCAGCTTAGAACGTTTTATGCTGATTTTAAAACACAAGTTTCCGGAACTGGAATGCAAGAAATAAATAACAAAAATAAATAACTACAAATGATATTTAATACTTACAAAACTATTGGATTTATAGTCTTTTTATTAATAATTGGTACTACTAAATCAATTGCACAAAATACTAAAAAACCAAACATCATCTTTATTATGACAGATGATCAAAGTGCTGTGGTACCTTTAGATTCAGAAAAGAGAATACAATCTCGTCCTTTTGGATTTAATGGAGACAAACAAGTACATACCCCAATTATTGATGATTTGGCACAAAATGGGATGATTTTTAACAGAGCATATGTATCAAGTTCTGTATGTGTACCGAGTAGATATTCAATGCTAACAGGACGTTATGCAGGAAGATCTGAAGGTCCTGCTTTTATGAGAATGCATCCCGAAGGAATAATGACAAGGGTAGAAAATAATACCGAAATAGAAAAATACAAACCCAATTTACCAAGATTATTACAAGAAGAAGGTTACAAAACAGGTTTTGTAGGTAAAAGTCATATTGTAGAACATAATATCGTTAACAATAAAAAAAATTGGAAAAAAAACGGATTTCATACCTATCCAAAAAATGCGGATCCTCATAATCCTGAAGTATCTAAAAAAATGTATAATAACCATCAAAAATGGACAGCAATTATCAAAGAATATGGTTTTGATTATGCCAATGGAATCTATGCAGGAAATTTAAGAGAATTGTACAATGATTCTCTAAATGTTCACAATATTGAATGGAAAAATAAAGCGGCTTTAGAGTTCATCGATCAAAACAAAAAAGATCCTTTCTTTTTATATTACAGTGAAACGGTGCCTCACGGTCCAGCACCCTACAATATTAAAAAAGGAAAATATTTTAGAGGTTTGGATTCAAATCCAAAATTTACGGGAGAAGGTCTGATCGATGCGGATTATTCGTATTTACCAACCAGAGAAGAAATCAAAGAAGAAGTCAAAAACCTCGATAAAAAAGTAGCCCATGCTTGGTTGCGTTGGTTCGATTATGCTGTTGGTGCAGTTGTAAATAAACTAAAAGCTGAAGGTATTTATGAAAACACCATTATAATAATTACTTCTGACCATGGAAACTACAACGGTGGAAAAACCACCTTATATGAAAGTGGAACAAAAGTTCCTCTCATGATGCATTGGCCAAATGGAATTAAACCCAACCAAGAATATAATGAGTTAGTTCAAAATATTGATTTTACGCCTACTTTTTTAGAGCTAGCTGGTATTAAATTAAAGAACGTACCCTCCCTATTAGACGGTGTTAGTTTAAAAAAGGTATTAAGAGGAAATAAAAAACCTGTGCATGATTATTTGTTTTTTGAACTTGGGTATGCAAGAAGTGTAATGACGAAAGACTGGAAATATATTTCTGTAAGATATGATGATAAAAAACAAAACAGAATAAATAAAGGGTTCACATTTAAAGGTTGGAAAGGAAAAGAACTTCAATACCCTTATTACACAAGAAATGGTCATTTAGGAAATATCGCATCTAAAAGCAGTGCGTTTTATTTCGATGCTGATCAAATTTTTAATTTAATTGATGATCCTCGTGAAACAGAAAATATTTTTAAAAACAACAAAGAAAAAGCAGCAGAACTTAAACTGTTATTGACAAAAAGTTTAGAGACGTTTCCAAACAGACCTTATGCCGAATTTGTGAATTAACATGAAAAAAATAACCAAATCAATTTTAATACTTTTTGCGTGTTTTTCTTTTTTAGAGGGAACTGCCCAAAACCTCATAGACACTATAGTAACAAAAGTAGCTGGGTATGATATTCCTATTCGAATAAAACTACCTAAAAAAGCCACAGGTAAAAGTCCAGTTTATTTTTTTATACATGGAGGTGGCTGGAATGGTGGAGATGCAACGCATGTCCCACCCGCAGGATTGAATAACGATGCGAATTATCTAGCGGATCAATTAGAGGTTATATATGTGGGGTTGGCTTACAGATGTAAAGGCAACAATGCAACATTTTCAGACGCTATAGAAGATCTAGAAGCTTCTGTACAATGGCTTTTTGACAATGCAGATACATACAATGCAGACATCAGTAGAATTGGTTTTGGAGGTGCCTCAGCAGGTTCTACTTTAGCTGCTATCATGGCTCAAAAATACAAAAACTGTAAACTACTTGTAGGTGCAGAAGGCATGTATAATTTAGTAGAACATTCAGAAGAAAGATCTTCGTTTCCAAATCAAAAAGCAAGAGAAGTTTACGGATTAGCGACAGAAGAGGAAAGTAAAAAAGCATCTGCCTATTATAATTTAAGGGAAAACCCTCCCAGTACTTTATTGTTACATGGAGATGCAGATGTTCTTTGCCATTATACACAGAGTATAAAATTTGCAGAAAAAATAAAGTCTCAAGGCGGTGAAGCAAAAGTAGTATTACACAAAGAGATTAATCATACTACTTTAAACCCAAGTATTCCAGATGTTTTTAAAGAAAGTGTTTTAGAGATTGCTGCCTTATTTATTGGCCAATTTAAACTAAATAAAAATACAGATTCTTTAAAAGCTTTATTAGACAGGCGTTTAAAAAATCAATATGCATCAACAGAAATTAATGAAAGTAAACTACTAGGCTCTTGGATAAGACTCCAAACAAAATTAGTTTTCAAAAATGATGGAAACGGTTTTTTAGAAAATTTAAAAACTAAAAAACGTTATGAATTCAACTATTCTTTTACGAATGATGACATTAAAGTAATCATAAATAATTCATCAAAAGTTAAGATATTTAAACTAAAAAAGAATACAAATTTTATTAGCGAGCATATCAAAGAAGGGAAAAGAATTCACAGAAGGTTTCTATACAAAAAACAAAAATCTTAGTTAATTATGATTCGAAAAAATACCTATTTTTTTATTCTAATGATAGTTTTACTTGGGTGTAAAACATACCCAACAAAAAATACAACTTTAGTAAACTCAAAGGATAAAAACTTACTCTTTATTATTGTAGATCAGCAGCGCTATGATGCCTTAAGTATTGCTGGAAACCCAATTGTAAAAACTCCAAATTTAGACAAGTTAGCTAAACAAGGAGCCTATTTTAAAAATGCCTATACTCCTGTTGCAGTTTGTGGACCAGCAAGATCTTCAATCTTAACTGGAACAACAGTAAACACACATCGAGTAACAACAAATGATAAAACCTACGATTATAACGATAGCCCAGTAATGACAATGAAAACCTTTGATGAGATTCTCACAGAAAAAGGATATCATGCAGAATACTATGGGAAATGGCATGTCTTAACTTCGCATGCAGAGGTCTATAAAAATCCAAATAAATATGCTAAAAACGGGAAATATATATTTAAACCCCAAGGGCAAAGACACTTGTATCTAGATTACCTAAACGACGTATTTCCTAGAGAGGAACCTAAAAAAGGGGAGCTTTTAGATCGATTTACGAAAAGACCTTACACCCCAGATCCAATAGATATAGATTATGGAAAAACCTACAATGAGGTTAAAAAAGAAGTAAAACACCGTCATTCACAACCAAATTATCATGGCAAATCTAGCATTCCAAAAGAACATACCATCACTGCATATTATGCGAATAAAACTATAGATGCCATAAAGAGATTGAAGGATAAACCTTTCAGCATCACCACCTCTTTTCATTTTCCTCATGCACCCATGATTCCATCAGAGCCTTATTACAGCATGTATGATCCTGATAAAATGCCAATCCCTTCAAGTATTAAAGACGAAATGCAAAACTCTCCCTATATTAATGCAAATGGAAGAAATAAGTTGACTGTTTTTGCTGATGAAGAAAAAATAAAATATATGATTTCTAATTATTATGGTTTAATTACTGAGTTAGATGATTGGATTGGACAAATAATGAAAACACTAGAAGAAGAAGGTGTTGCAGAACATACGATGGTAATTTTTACAAGTGATCATGGAGAAATGTTAGGAGCACACGGAATGCGTGAAAAAAACGTGTTTTATGAAGAATCGTCTCATGTCCCATTAATTATAAAAATGCCTACTGAAATTAAAAAGAAAACTACAGTGAATGGTTATGTCTCTA
>Ga0206126_10004091_pt1 | contig 14315 bp, 15 predicted proteins | sample Helgoland_Spring_5_FD_148621 | JGI IMG/M metagenome (GOLD analysis project Ga0206126, IMG submission 148621) | Pelagic subsurface seawater microbial communities from Kabeltonne, Helgoland, North Sea - Helgoland_Spring_Bloom_20160412_1 | ecosystem: Environmental > Aquatic > Marine > Epipelagic ...
TTAACCGTACTAGAAATAATTTTTTAAAAATAATAAATTTGAAGATTTATAGATTAGCCACAATTTCTCTAGTTAAAATTAGTTTACCATCTCTGTAGTAATCCGGGTTTAAAATCTTATACATATCCCTAAGTTCTAACAACTTTCCCATTGTATCTTTGGTCAACGGAATCTCGAGGTCATTGTCACGCAGGTGATCCCAAATATGACGTCCCGCTGGAACGTGCTCTGAACTGGGCGTAAGTTTAAGAATGGCGCTGGGTGTAAGGTGTTTTAAAATATCGGCAGCTGAAAAGTTGCCTCGCTGCATTCGGAACTCCGCCTGAAGCGGCGAAAAACTCTTACGCGTCACAAAAGTGTTCACAAGGCTACACGACTCCCAGTGGGCCTTCGTGTAAAGTGAAGTCTGCTGTTTCGCAGTCAAAGACCCTACGTCAATTAATTCATCAGATAGGTAATCCGCCGCATGATCAGTCCCCTCCACAACCTTGTACCCCGTAAGTGGGCTTAAAAGCACCAAGCCAGCTTCTTTGTAGCCATTGTTGTAGAAATGGTACTCACCCCTTCCACGATACAAAATGTTCGTAAAGTCGGCCCTAATCTTACTCTGACCTCCCAGCTGCTGCGCGTACTCCTGAGCTTCATTCAGAGTGCGATCCCGCAAGTTCGTGCTGTAAACCGCCTCAACTGTTTGACCGTTCCAACTGTTGCGAATCTGATCCGCATCGTGAACGTGCATGTCCACAATTGTGTGTGGCTGTGACACAAGATCGCCAATTGCGTTGATCTTCTGAACGGCGTACACACCGGCACTGCAGTCAGTATCAGCCAATGTTGACACGTTCGTAAAGGCACCGCCGTCAAAAAGGGCTCGACACTGATTTAGGTTAGGGTGGAGCCACGTGTCTGCCGCGGAGATTTTGTAACCGGGCTGTAAACTCACGATGACACCACGGTGCACCTTCGCGCCCGTCAGTTTTGAATTTTCATCATCAATACCAAAGTTAGACAGGAACTTTGCACCAATAACCTGATCTTTTTGCTCTTGCAGCTGTTGCCAGAGAGTATTGGCTTCCGTTTCTATCGCTGCTGGAATTTTTGAGTAGCGTGCTACAAGCTCAGTCGTATCCATTTATTCGAAAAAATGTGAGTATTTATAGGGCTTAGACTATAAGTTCTCCCAGAATTCAGCGGGAATTGGCTTCGGAACGCCAGGTGCAGATTTATACTTTTGTAAAGTAGCAAGCTCACCAACATCTACATCGGCAACATACACACGAAACAAGTGTTTCTTAGCTATCCTGAGACCCTTATTAACCCTCGAAATTGGCCCTCGACTCTCCCGCTTCCACTTTAACAGTGTTGTGGCAACCAAATGTTCAGGAACTTCAAGAACTAATAATATTCTATAGCCGTCCTCGAAGGAGCATCCCTCCTTTGTTGAGGAGGTGAGAAGCTGCGTCATTTTCTCGTTGCTGCACAGATAGACGTACATATTTAAACAAATGAGAGCTAGTTAATATGGACGCAAAAACGCTGAACATACGATCAATTTTACACAAACTCGCCGGTTCAAAAAAGCGCAAACGAAACCATGACGTGTCCAACCCACTTGTGAAATATTGTAGAGCCCTAATCATCCCACATCTTCACTCAGGAACAAAGCCCGAAATTCCATTCGCGGAGGTACAAAAGGGGGTGTACGATGTTGCCGGAAATCCCCCACACAAGTTACTCCAAGTACACGCAGACACCTTCGAATTCATCTAGAGGGTATAAATGCTCACCACGTGACTAAAATGGAATGGCTTAATAAGGTAGCAGATGAAGACAATCAAGATCTAAGATCCGAGTTCATCGGTAATTTAATTATGCGCGACGGGTTTAAGGTAAGATATACTAATATCGAGGAATACAGTAGCTCACTACAGGATAAAATCAAGCGGGTGTTCGCCCAGAATGGCTATTCTGTCGAATTGAAATATATGCAGAACTACGCACATCTAGAAGTTACCGCTCTAAAACAGAAACCAAAATATATTGATTACGCAATTGCCGTCGGACTTTTGTGGGGGGCTTACAGGTTGGTTGAGACGTATTTATTCTGAATATATTTATAAAATGCTTGATTTCCTCACTTGGCTTTACTATGCGCCTGCTTACATTGAGTTACTAGCAACTGTCGGGTGCGTTTGTCTTGTAGGATTGCCTCTTTGTTTTGCTATGCGATTCGAAGACCTGCTTATGCTGCTTTGCGTAGTTGGTCTCTTTAGCGTACTGTACTTTTAAAATATGGTGTACTTCTTCAGCATCTATAAATTCAGACGAAAATTCCCACAATGGACGATCTCAGTGTCGTACAGCACTTACAGGCGAAAATAGGTGGCAAGCCACATGTCTGCACGCGCGAATGCCGAGGTAGGCAAATCAATGTACATATACACGAAAACAATGGGTTACACATTCGCTGGAGCCAAAACAACCAGTCCTGGATGAACAAAAATAACTTCAAACGCGCTTTACAGTATGTCTACGTCTGTGAGAGCACCGGCACGGTACATCACTGCACCGAAAACTGTCCGCTAGAGCCTATACCAAATGATGATCACACATTGGTGTGTCCGATAAGCGGGGTACAATGGTATAATCAAAGCGAGGTCGTGCGAAGTTGGAAACTGACTAGTAAATGTGTTCCTACAATAACTGCTGACAAGCGCGATCCAAATATGTACTCACGAGCGGAAGACGGTACAGTTCGATCCGGAACGCTCAATATAAAAAACGAAGAGTGCAAACGAGAGGTTTTTGTCACTTCGCATGCACGGAAAACTCAAGAAATGGAAAAGTATAAACAAAATTACGCCTCCGCGATTAAACTGGCAAACAAGTTCATTAAACACAGCAAAAAGAACAATCTTATAAATGTTTGCACGCTGCAGAACATTATAGTTACGGAAACCTTCTCTAAACCGATTTTTCTACGAGTTATGCGCTACTACGAAAACAAACTCGACAGTCTTGCTGAAGAAATTAGCCCTATTATTTTAAATATTTGGAACCTAGTCATTGTGCCGCGGCAGATAGCTTTCAACTTTTTCGTACCCGCTATGCTTTTTTTACTACAAAGAGGTATAGCAGTCGATTCGGTTGTTCTTGTAAAAAAAAACGATTTGTTAGATCATGTGTTACCAGATGCCAATACTTTGAATGACTTTGGAGTTGGTAAATCTAATTTTACTCAAACAAAAAATACAATTCGCATGGCAATTCGAACACTTTTAAAAAAACATAGTCTAGAATACATAAAAGAGTTGATTAACTAAGAGCACATAATTTTCTGATTGTTTTTAAATGTCTGTATTTATTTGCGAGTGTTTCCACCTCAACGACATCAACCAAGTACCAAAACGCTGAAAAAGCTAAATTATGATTATATTTCTCTAGAAGATACTCCGCTTGAAGCCCCATTTGCAAATCAAATTGGATACGCGCAGCAACAGCTTTGTGCTTTACCTTACCACCATGCCAAGCACGCCCCCAGTCGTATTCCCACCGAAAAGCAATTTCTGTATTGTGCACCTCTTCTGGCATTAGCCATTCAATGAGGACGTTGTCGCCCAATGCTTGAAATACGCGACGACAGATGGGGTTAGTAGAAGAGCGTCTGTCGTTTCGGCACTTTCTCTTGGCTCGATGTTTTTTTTCCGGAGTTGACCCACGAGGGTTTGCAAACGGTTTATTTCCATGAACAAATCTTGCCGACTTGCTTGGGCAGTCTTTGTGCTGACGTTGGCCTGACTCCGCATGCTCTGAAGTGTCCGTTGAGTCTTCACATGGATAACGCGCTTCCAAGACGCGTATCTGGTATGTTCTTCTAGAAGGCCCTCTCTTAAACACGCTTCGCTCCACGCAGTCAAGCTCGGGTAGATCCGTGTCTTTAACGTATCTACCAGTACCCCGTCTGCTCGAGTTATCACAGTGTTTATAACGTGACCGCCGTAGCCAACTTTCCCAACCATCTTGTTCTTCTTGAACGCAAATGTGATTTTGTCCCCTATCTCCAAGAGACCTATTTTTATAAGCGACTCCATGCTTCATCTTACTGAAATTAACATCAAGTAAGTACACCATAAACGAAAATGACATCCCCTGCGTCGCCAAAAACTTCCACATGCTTATTTTTAACGCTTAGGTCGTACGTGTAAGCAACCCAAATGCCGTTTTCAACAGAATCGAATAAACTTGCGTCCGCGCGCTCTACAACAACATGACCATTAACACGAATTGTAAACCATGTGTGTTTTTTTGTAGATATCCAAGTAAATGGCACTTCTGCATTAAACTCATAAGAATCAACAAATGCTTTGATAGTACAATCTCCGTCAATGTTTTTAACAGTTAGGTCGTTCGCTTTTGCTTTAAAAATGTTACCACGCTTTGACACAGAAAAGGGCATTCCCCCTATCTCGTAAACAGATCTCGAGCACTTTTCTGGTATTTCTACTATGAACGTGCCTTCGTGTATTGCCGAATCACAATGTAATATTCTATTTTTTTTTGTACATGGTAGTTTATAAATAGTATGAAAAGAATCCTCGCTTTTTAAAAATTGCCATACTCTAATGACCATAATGATACAAAACCCAAAAAAAATTATACGAAGACTAATTTGTCTTGTTGGAAAGTTACTTTGCACAGGCGACGGTGGTTTTAAAACAGGCTTTGGAGGTTTTAAAACAGGTGCTTTTTGCGCTTCAACGTCCATATTAAACGTGAAAAGAGGCCTTTGGGGCTTCACAGGTAAACGCAAAGGGTTTTGTCGAAAACTCAATTTAGGAGTCGCAGCCATCTCGTGGGTTATGTATAAAACAGAGTAGCATGTATATAACGTGCCGAAAAAACAATAGCAATACGCTCTCTTTTTTTGTTTTGTAATGTTTGGGTACTACAGACATATATGGGTTATGTATAAAGCACAGTTCTATGTTTTCAATGTGCCGAGAAATTTGTAAGCAGATTACCCTTGTTTTACTCGCAATTCTCGTAGCACACTTAATACCTAAGGAAAGTCATTGGAGATTGACTGGGAGAGCTGCACCTAATGGCGTTTTAAAATGGACTCCGAATGTTAAAAAAAAAGGAATGATCCATTTTCATTTTGTTGGAAATGGTGAGTTGCAGTGGGATAACAACAAGATGTGGATCGAAAACCATACGTTCATGCACATGTTTGGTAAATTACCGAACATGACATTTTTTTCTGATCAGCCTTTAAATGCAAATGCGGAAATATTTGCCTAAAACGTGTTTATATAAGCTTGCTGGCAAATACTAAAATGTTTCCACTGCCTAGTCCTAAAAAAAAATCAATAACAACTTGGCAGGGCACGCACATAACAAAAAAAGGAACTTTAGAGGGGTTTGTAGTAGTTTACCCAGCAGAAGGGGTTTCAGAAAAAATGTCAAAGGCGTCAATGCGACCGAAATACACTTTTATCCTCAAGCACGGGGACACGTTCAAGTACGCATTTAACGATGGAAATTTTAAAGAAATTCCAGATAAATGGTATGGAAAAGCCTTTTTAAGGGTCGAAGACGTCCCTGCAGAGAATTTAGTTACTATTCAACTCGATTCAAAATTTGTCCAAGTTCCCTTTCTTCCAGAAGTGCTTTATCTTAGGAAAACCAGTACAAAGAGACGCAAAAAAACTCATAAAATTATACATAATGTGTACCCTACATGGAGAAACTCCAGTGGAAAAACCATTCATTTTAAAGTAGCTGATCACTTTAAAGACATATTTGACAAGGCTGATGCACAAGAACTAACTCTCCAGGATCCTTTTGCAGGGTATTCCAGCATGGAAGATATTAATCAAAGTCAAACTGGGCGTCTTGCTCTCAAAACAGTAGCTGGGTTTGTTTATTACCACTGCAGGGATAATCTAGGATACCCCGTTACGCGTTAATCCGCAAAAGATGCTCTTCACGGATAACTTTAGTATATTTTACTTTACAAAAAACACAAGTTTCTGGCATAAAACATTCTTCGTGAGTAACCTTCGTACCACAAGTACACCTACATATCTGGACAACATGTTTCTTCTTGGTTGAGTCAAATTCCTTACCACACGAGTGACACAAAAGCTCAACAACAAATGGATCTGCTAAAGGCGGGCGCGTCTTCTTAGGGACACACTGCTCGACCATTTTCATAAAACGCTTTGGCCCACCGTGATTTGCAAACCACTGTGCACCAACTTTGGATTCAAAAGCGTAATATGTATTTTGATCTTGAAACCATTTGTGCATCTGCAAAATAGAACCGTGGTCACATTCTCGCATAAGGGCTTCACCGTGACGCAAATTTTCGAGAGTACCCTTGTCAGGACGAAATCCCATCATTTTTTCCTACATTTATTCACCCTGATCAAGTACACCATTTTGTTCAACAGTAGCAATGAGAGTTTCCACACGCGCCAAGTAAGTTTTATCTAACTCATATGTCTTTTGTAATGACACAAGTCCCTTCATCGAGTTTCTAACCTGCTCTCGCATGCCAGGATGGTCAATATTTTTAAGTGCGTCATTATACACGTCTCTAATACGCCCAAAGTCGCTTCTTCTCGTTGCCCCATCGAACCACCGGGCCACCCATTCCGGTAGAAAATGGTTCTCGTACACACGGAAATGGCGCTGCCGAGTATGTAAACGCTGGTAAGGCTCCAGTACTGATATTACTCGCAGGTTGATAAGAATATCGTCCATTTTTTAGGCGGTGTACTTCACTTATAGTAATTAAACCAACGAGGTATAAGTAGCCGAGATCGCTCCTAAATATGAATATCGCCAAGTTTAAGAAGCACACTGCCTCGCGCAGAGCAGTATGTAAGCCACTGCGGACAGGAGAGCTTGACGTGACATTCCCCAAAGACATTGGTGAATCCAAAAAGGGTGAACTTGCTATGATAAGTGGCGAAGTCATCTTTGCAGATTTTAAGTCTCATAACCAGTACATTAGACTACGCACAGACGCAAGCCCAGTGCTCATAGAACAATGGAGCGGCTATCTACCACAAGACAACGACATACGTTTATCACGCTTCAAAACCGGATTTCGTGGCATGCCAGCACTTGCAATACGGATCTGGGAAGAGAAACACGGCAAATATGTAAAATACGAAGCGGAGCTTAGAAATGGCGATAAAGTCAAATGTGCTTCCATACCAGTTAAAAGCAAAGGCAAAATATACACCAACCTAGGCAGAGACATTATAGTTGTACAAAAGAGTAGAAAAAAGAAAAGAAAGGTTGTCTATTTCAGTGACGCCGAATATGAATAATGAAATATGTTTTATTTTATTTTATATTATTTATGCCTTCTGCACAAGCGTGCTGGCTATACGACAAACAAGCTACCGTTGATAAAATCCAACAAAATTTAGCTGTGCAGCATAGGAAATCTGTGGACAGGCAATATTTTGCAGACGAAATGCAGAACATGCCACGAATATTTTCATGGGCAGTGCATCAAATAGGAATTGAGAACTCGTTTCGCAGTTGCGACGCGAATCAAGATGGAACTATAACTCTTCAAGAGATGCGCGAAACTTCAACTTGCTTAGACTCTTGCTTTAAACTGTCGGTCATTAATCTTGCAATTTAAAATTATGGTGTACTTAACTCCCTTTACTTTATTAAAGAATGACGGAACAATCGTTAATATGGCTCAAATGCGCTGTAAGTTTTCTGTGCTTTTGTTTTACTTATGCTTTAGCAGTTTTCTAACAAACTTTTTTATTTCTCACAGCTATTGGTCCTCGAGGAGTTTTTCTGCATCAACAGAGATGACTGATTTCAAAAATTCACGACAAACTTCTTTGTCTGCTTCAACTTGAACAGCCAAAATTTGGGATTTATCTTCGCTGCGGAGCCACTTAATCGGATACTCTCTTAGAAAAGCAGCAGTTTTTGAGTCAACGATAATATCGTTGAAATGGTGCATCTCGAAGTCTTTAGCTGGGTTAGGTACCAGAGAGAAGAACTGAAACTCTTCACAGTCGTTAAATACTATCTTACGACTACTACAAGCGTTTAGAAGAATCATTTTATACAAAATATATATGCCTTTATAGTGTTACCCTTTAATTGTTTGTAGAAGCTTTAGGTCGCCAACGTGAAGCGTCTCACGTCCTCCAGCAATAGCGATCAAATTTGCGTGATTAAACATTTCTGTGACAAAACTTTCTGAATCAGCCTGCAGCGCATCGAGAGCGTCACGTCGAAAACGGATGTCTCCGGCTCCTTGGTCTGCAGCAATGTCCTTCACCAACCGGTGAAAAGGTGCTGTAGGAATTAGATTTCGAGTACTGTTCTGCTCCGCACGAATCTCACGAAGAGCTTTCGAACGAAGCCGGACTGCCTTCTTTTTTGCAACTGGCTGCGTAGCTGGGATCATTTTATTAAGTTTTGGCACATGGAAATAGGGTAGCGATTTTGTTTATAAAATAACTATTCTGCAACCTACCGCAAAGGCGGATGATTGTAAGAAATCCCCTCTCCCAGGCGCGTGCGAGCGTTTTCCTGGCGACACACCCGCGAATCGAGGTTGTCAATGTACTCCTTTACACGAACTGCTTCGCCTTCTGGGTTCCAATTATTAAAGTCATTTACAGCCTTGTGAGTCTCTCTCACGAATTCATTGTCAGCACGAGCCAACGTGAACGCCTCACCCTGTTCATCAGGAACAATAAAGTCACGCATCTCAGGGTGGATACCCACACACTCATCATCCTCTACGTCAAACGCAGAATCACCAACAGGGGTCACGCCAGTCTCGTCCAAACGAGCAAATGTACTCTCTGATAACGGCCGGAAACCTAAGGCACGGAACGCAACGACTACATTCGCATGAGAAGCAGTCACAATATGGGTCTTTACACAATCTTTCGAAATCTCAAAAACCGCATCAGAATAAGACCAAACATTTTCCTCGCCACGCTCGATATAATACACATCTATAGTATCATCAGCAACGCCAACCACTTCACCGTACCAAATGTTGTCGTCTTCCGCATAGACGCTAACATAATCACCTGGAACCATTTAATTAACACAAATCTTCTTAAATACCCTCTAATTTTTATTTGTTTTACTCTTATTGGCCTATTAATCATTCTAGACTCATAAGCAATCCTCTAATTCGTCCCACATTGTTTTTCCACCAGCACCTCGTCTCATACGTTTAAGCTTCTCTTTTAACGACAGAGACAATTGTGAAATATCTACATCTTGTATATTTAGATACATGTCAACAATTTCTTCTAAAAGATCGTAACAGTCACGAGTCATTTTAAAATGTCCTAAAATTAACTCCACAGTGGCCTGAACCTGATCACGCAAAGCTTCGTAGTCATAAGGGTAAAAGTCTGGAGTTATTTCACTAACCTCCACAAACGCGTTCATTAAAGTTTTGAACCACCACTTTTTCTCAAACTCAAAACTGTTATCTGGACCTTTTGTACTTAAATGACGGTCTAATGCCTCGATAACTTCATCTGGGGTTCTCAGTATCGCAACACTGGCAACACTGGCATTACTGAAATTATCTGCCATATCAACGTCACTTGTATATCCTGGGTCTGCTTGCTGTTTATTTATTTGGAACTCATTTGCCGTTCGCAGTTGATCGTATGGAGAAAAATTATTAAAAAGAGCACTTTGCTTCTCCGGAGGGTACTTATTAATTATTTCGTGATCTTCCGTTGTCAGGTAACCGCCTCTTCCCCAAACTGAGACAGTCTTAATCCACATTCGAAATTCAGAAAGCAAGCTCAAATTATTCTCTGAACCTAACTGATTTAAGCTACTTGGGATTTCAACGGCTCGAACATGTTCGACAAATTCCAACAAACTGCTTGTATTATAACAGAGTTGTATTACAGTGTCAATACAAACTTGAAGAAGTTCTTCAAAATCCTTACGCGGCCCTTTGAAATATTTCCACGCCTTTCGAACACACTCTCTTAATTTTTCAACCAAAAAATAAGCGTACCCGTCTTCATTCAACCCTTCCATTATCTCCGTCACGCGGTTTGCTGCATACTTACTTGCTTCGTTCAATATATCCTCTACCCCTAGTACAATTTCGTCAGAATCGCTATCATCTAACATGACATTTAACCTGCCTCTCATTTTTTTTGGATCTGCAACGCTAACACTACCTTCATTACCACGTTTCCCAAGAATCGAGCCATTGTCATTGTCTGACGAAGAACCACTTTTATCGTCTGACGAAGAACCACTTTTATCGTCTGACGAAGAAATATCTTCGCCAAAAAGATCATCAGCTTCCTCGTCAAACACTTTAAATGCTGGTCTAAAGCTCACGTTTAAGCTAACGAGACGTTTCATGTTATCAATAGTCTCTTGAACTTTCATTTTAAGATTGTTAAAAGTCTTCTTAACGTCTTCTGTTAATTGATCAGAAGCTTCATAATTGTTCATTTCAATTTGAAGCTTAAACAGACTCTCCAGGTCTATTTTGTTTTGACTTTTTGTAGTTTCCAATGTTAAACTCGTGTTCATTATTTGATTCAGGGATTTTACAATACTCCTGAACTTTTTAAAACTCGGACTTTGCAATTTGGGTTTTTCCAGCAAGTCGTCGGCCATTTGGCTCAATATTGTTCTCATTTTGCCCAAAGAATCAATCGCCTTTTTTTTAGTATCAAATCTCAAAAGGGTTTTACTCACAGTTATTTCTTGCAAACTTACTACAAAAAACCATACTTTATCAATCCATTTGTATTTTTCATCCAAGTCTCTTAAGAGTATGGTCTTTTTTTTCGATAGCCCGAATTGTCTTGCCTTAAATATAGCATCCAATTCATATTTCCTGAGTTCTTCATTTAATTTGCGTAGTTCAGTTTGAATTAATTGTTTTTTTTTCCCATATATTACACGATATTTTTTGATTATTTCTTTCGCTTGTGTTCGAAGTTGTGTCAACTTATTTTGGAAAGTGTCATCACCCTCCTCTACGTATAATAATTTAACTGCAACTTTGTTCTTCTTCTTTACAAAGTTTCGTTTAAACCGAGAAGCCAAATCAATCACAATTGACTTAATGTTTTCAAAAAAAACACTCAGATTCTTGTTCATTATTTCGTTATCCAACACATCTAAAAAATATAAATTTAGACAATTGAAAAAGAGTTCTGGTTGCTTAAATTTCTCCAAATTTGTGCTTTGTGCCCAACGCGTATGTCTAAACTTGTACCCAAGAGCAAGGAGCAAGTTGTTTCTTTTCTGGTCACGTCTTGGTATGTTCTGTTTGGTAATAGTCTTAAACTTCAGTGGTTTAATTCCATCTGTAAGAGTACCTTCGTGAATTGCCAACACTAATAAAACGTAATCTTCAAATGACATTAATTGTTCCGGCGTTCCTTTTCTTACTCCCCCTTTTGGAGTAGGCATAGCTGGAATTTTTTGATAAGACCATCTTGATTTCATTTCATCGTCAGAAAATATTTTTTCTTCAGGCAATTCTGCAGTGAATATTTTGGCAAGGTGCTGAACAAAGTCTACTCCAATTTTGCCCTGTTCCAAACGCGCAGTGCTTAACCCAGGTATCTTGTCGAATACCTCAATTGCAATGTTTTGTAATAATTTTAAATCATTATTTCGCCTGTCAATTCTTTCATTTTTAAACTTATTCATAATTTGAAAAAATTCAGTAAGACTGTAACAGTAGTTGTTTTTTGGGGCAATCCAATCTTCTTTCTTTATTCCTAAAGTGGTTTGGAATTGTTTTTGCAACAACTTGTCAGAATCTGGAGTCCGATCAGGCAGAGGAAGTGTTTGGGTTATCATATACTGATTTAATTTCTTGTTGTACCCAATCACCCGACCATTTATCCACTCCTCTTCACGGTTTTTGTACTGAATAAAATTACCTTCAACAAAATCTTTATTTTTGTTTGCTGACCGTCTTCCACTACTAGTAGTTGTTCCAGGAAACCTCAAATTGTTTTGGGCAACTGGAAAACCTTCGGCTTTCGTCCTTCTCGGTAGAGCAGCTGAGCTCTGCACTGAGTAATCAGTCATTAATTTAACAATTTTGTCTTTAACCTCCCATACAATTCGGTCAGTGGTCGTTCCAAGTTTTCTAAATTTATTAAAAGCTTGCTTTTCATTAATTCCCCCAACTATGTTAGCCACACACACAAACCACTCGTTTCCAATAAAATTAATACTAACAGAACTAGAAAGTTGCCAACCAACGCACGATAAACCTATAGGTCGGGGATTCCACCCAAGTTTATCTGCATTCAATAACGGAGGAGCGATTGAACGCATTTTAGATTCGTAAAACGTTTTCGCAGTGAACACTTGGTCTGTATCTGACTCTGTATCTGACTTCTTATTCTTCTTTTCACCAAGTCTTGTATTTGTAGAGCGTTGAAAAACAACCCTAGTATCAGTCACTGACTTTTCCGTTAAAACCTTGTTTGAAGATAAACGTGTTTCTACTGTCACACTTTCGTTATACAAGCCTTCATCGTTGTCAGCCTCTTCATCTTTTGCTACGTCTAAAAAACACACTTCATTTGTATTCACTACAATCCGAGGAATAAATAGTAGCTCAATTGTTGTGATTTCAGGTATATGCATTGTGTAAGTTGTAGAGATTTCACCAACGTGATGCGTAAAATTTAAACTTCGTATTTTACCCATCGTCAAAACCTCATTGCTCAACTGTTCACACATAATTTCAAGTATTTCATCAAAAGGACTTTCTTCATGATAACCAGCTACTGCAAGTATTATTACTTGTGCCATAAAATCGATGTAAGCCGTCTTATTTTCCCCAAAGGGGTCGCGTATGTTTTGCATCTTTTTCTTGTACCAACTCATAAAACAAGTGTTCAACATAACCTGCCTTGACTTTCGGTATTTTTTGAGATTAGTCTTTTTTTTCCGAATACCTTCTTTTTTTTGATTAGGCATTAACAATGCTTTTTTTTGATCTGCGATTTGTTTGTCATAATAGTTAATAGTTTCCAAAAAAGATAATTTCACGCCTAGTGGTGACCGCGTCTCCGTACACTCATGAAATGCATTGAGTATCTCTGCACAAGGATATGCTCTATCCTCACCAACCATTTTAAAATTCATTGCAAGCATACCTCCCCATTCGAGTAATGTTTGAATATAATACTCCATTGACTCCATTGGTTTCAGTGTCTTAACATCAAGCAGTTGGACGCCTTCTTCTTTTGTCCAACGTTTTAACCAGTTCATAAGTATTACGCGCCGATTCTTGATACCAAGACGTTTACCTAAGCCAGGCTTGAGGTTTTTAGAAAGTTCGTAACATTTTGTTTTCAACTGCGAAGCATCATGCTCTGGTTTCTCTGAAGTAGGTTTTAATTGGCGTATTAAACCCCTAAGATTATACAGAGTTTTAAATTTTTTTGCATATTTCTCAAAACTCTTGTCAAACACTTTCGTAAGCTGATCACTCAAAGATTGCTCTTTTTCTGTTATAGAAATCATTCGACTGTCATTCATTATTAACAAAGCCTGCTCTTTAAAAAGATCCGTAAATTTTGTTATATTAGGTCCAGAATCCGTCTTGTACTCTTTCCAATTGCCTTTTAACAAATCTCGTGTTTTGTCGCTGATTCTTTTTAAGAACAAATAATCACCTGTATAAGAACCAGTCACGTCTACCCAAAGTGGATTAAAGTTGTTCTTAAGTTTGGCTTGCTGGTCTAGTAACTCTTCAGCATTCTCTGTCGTAGCTTCAAGCTCAAGTCTGCCTGTGGTAAGAAACATCTTTTGTAATTCTTTCTCTACTTCTGTTTCTGTTCCTGGTCGAAACATTCTTTGAAGCAAATCTTCTTCTGTATAAATTTGGCTTTTCAAATCGTCAACTGCAGCTGTCTTAGCGTCTGTTTTCGTTTCTAAAATAGTATTCAGCATCACAAATGTGAACATATCAGAAAACAAAGGTTTGATTGATTTAAACTCTCGAGTAAAGTCTTTTTTATCAAGAGGTTTACTCCTCTTATTTTTTTTGTTAAAGTTTTCACGCCAACGTTTTAGGTAAAACTGACGCCCACCATCTAAAATCATTAGATTTAGTCTTTTTTTTATATAACCCTCGTTGAACTTAGTTAAATTCCTGTTTAGCAGACTGATCTTAAAATATTCATCCTGCTTTACATAAAGTCTATCCACGATACGTTTGCATTGATTAAACAGAAGTTCTGGATAATCTGCATCCCAATAAATGTTTCTCTTAGCTT
>Ga0206126_10004096_pt1 | contig 14294 bp, 18 predicted proteins | sample Helgoland_Spring_5_FD_148621 | JGI IMG/M metagenome (GOLD analysis project Ga0206126, IMG submission 148621) | Pelagic subsurface seawater microbial communities from Kabeltonne, Helgoland, North Sea - Helgoland_Spring_Bloom_20160412_1 | ecosystem: Environmental > Aquatic > Marine > Epipelagic ...
ATTGGATTATGGGAGGTATTTTGAAAAATATGTTCGGAAAAAGTGAAGCCGAAATCGCTCAACAGGGTCTATTATCAAACGAGGAATGGAATGTAGCATTGGATATAGTCATAGACGATATGATAAAAAATCCCACTCCGATTGTTGACGATAGGCGTTCCTATGGGAGTGGTGTTCGTAATTTGGGTACGGTATTAAATGGCAATTATCAATCATTGACAGGGTTCTTCTTAGGTTTGATTGAGCATCAGTATCTATGTGAGGTGAATGGTGTTATACCATTTTCACCGCCATCAACAATTGATTTAGATTCAAAAGGCATATTTTTGACTAATTTGGCGTTCAAAGAAACGAAAAAGGACAAATCGGAAAAAGGACATGAGGTGAGAAAGGTGCGACATATGACTACTATGAGTGTGGGGTTTGATTTACCCGAAGGTGTTGATGTATTGTCCTATCGCACTTACGCCTTGAACGAGGAAAACATTCAACAATTGATTGGTCGCAAAAATATACCCTATACGCATGGAGATGTACGATTGATTATCCCAAAAACGGAAAATATGGATGTCATATGGGATTTTTCAAACGAATCGCTTGATATGGTCGCAGATGCTATTTTGCAGGACTTGAAGGAGATAAATAAGCGCATGAAAACCCAAGTCAAAAAATCAAACGCATATGAATTGAAGAAGTTCATAGAGGCTATGGATGCTCATATGAAGCCTACACCAAAAGAGGGCCAATATGGAACATTAGTTGATGAAAATGGAAATCCATTCCTTGCGGTGGGTGGAAAAAGGTGGAATGATTTCACCACATGGTTGAAACGATTTATTTCACAGACGAAGGAATATGGGCTTGAGAATGCTTTGATTTTGCCGAGCGAGGATTCGGGCAGTTCAAATTATGGAAAAAGTGGAATGACAAATCAAACTCTATATGACGAAATTGTTAAGGTCAAAGGTAAAAAGAAGTGGGATGAGGTCGTAAAAACGCAATTGGCTAATCAAAAAGCACATATGGATTCTTACAAGAAAAAGCAAGCCCAAAGAAAAGCAAACAAGAAGGACATTACCAAAGAGTTTGCTAAATTGAAGTGATATTATGGCATACAAAAGCGTTGGTGGCCCTTGCACACGACAATGTGATGTGGATATGAAAACATTGGTTTGTCAATCCTGTGGGATGAGTTTCGTTCAACAGACTTCAAGTAGTCGTTCCGATAAATAGGGATATGGCACGAATAGATTGGGACATTCGCATCACTTTCAACAACTTGATGGTTGCTTTCGTTTCCATCCCCTTGATTCTCACATTTATGCTATTGTCATATCAGTTAATTACAACTGCTTTTGTTAATGACCAAGTAAGGCAGGATATTGAAGCCTATATTGCCGTTCTCGGTATATTGAGTGGCCCTGCATACATGGCTATATCACGATTCTTTGACCGATGGAATGCCGAAGAAGAAGAACACATTGAATCTGTTCGCAGACAACATAAGACAGAAAATGATATTCGGAGAGCGAGAGGCCGACTTCAAGAAGACGAAGAATTGATTGTTATTGAAGAGGAATGATATTGTGTACAAAGAACCCAACAAATCATTCGGCCAATTCGGGCGAAAGGGTAAAAAAATCACTCAAGAAGAGTTGAATGAACTTACAACGAATGAATGGCTGATTGCCTCAAATCAAACAACAAACCAATGGAATCATAGTTATGACCGAAAATACGCAAACATATATTGGGATGAGGCTAAGGAGGCTTTGAGAGGTTTGATATATGAAACCAACAAAGAGGATAGCCCATGGACTCAAAGGGATGATATTACCCTCTATTTTGACGATTATCTGTTGAAAGCCAAAGACCTCAAGGATTACAGAAGCCATATGGGGGGCAGTTATAAGGGTAAATGGTCGTCAAAGTGGAAACCTCGTTGGCGCATATTTTGGCTAAGAAATGAAGTGGATGGCTCTTGGAAAATTGCACATGACGACAATACTGATGAAGAAGAAGGACATGACATAATTGAAGTGCAAGACGGGAGGGCAAAATTAAGTGATATTTTCCGTTTCGCCAAACAAGACCCCTATATTTTTCTTGACCCTAATTTGTTGGACTATGGCTTGCTGAACATGAGGTTTTTTAGATGAACATGGATGATTTGACCGACAAGCAGAAAAAGCGTCATATCAAAAGAATACATGACGCATTGTTTGAAGTGCATGATGAGCAGAAAAACAAGCAGATTGTTTCTTTACAGGAGAGGTTTATGGTGGTGTTTGACAGCCATTTTCCCGATTCTGTTGAAATGAATATAGACGACTTAGAAAAATGTGTCATTGAATGCACCCATGAGATTACTGAAATGTTGGTAAATGAGAATGAATCCATAAACGAATCGTTTGCTAAAATCGTGGTACTGAAAATTGTTATGCAGTTCATAACGCAAGTGTTGAGCGTTGTTGAAGAATATGATAAGAGTGATTACGACTACGCATATGGATGAAATCGGCATATCCTCATATAGAAAGTGGCTCAACGAATAGTCATGGCTTACGGAACAGACAGGCATCAGCGTGAATATGTGGATTCTTCAAATGAACATTTAGTTCAACCCCTTGATTGTGTGCCTAAAGACAGGTCAAAGGGTGGATGGACAAATGGTGTGCAAGCATGGAAAAAAGAGAACGGTCAAGACATTGTAGTGGGTTGGATAACACCCCCAAGACAACGCAATAAGAAGGTAAAATACTCCAAAAAGAATAATTCAAGAACCTTTGATACCTCCCCCAACAAGGGTGAAAAGGTGAAAATCGTGAATGCAAAAAGGGAATGGCGCAAAGCGTGGGGCGATAAAGTCAATAGAGCCGATATGATAAACGAAAGGCGACAAGCAGAAAAAGGACTTGACCTTGACGCTATGTTTTCCGAAAGCGACGAAGTAATTGTTGAAGAAGAATGATATGGCAAATCATATCCATAAGTCATTTTTGAAATGGTTGCCCGTAATGCGCGGAAAATACTGATATGGGTGTTTTCGGCATATTCTTATGATATTGCTTTTTGCGAATATCATATTTTTTGCGCGCGACGGAAAATCCCTTATGGGTTTTTTAGTGAATCTGCTTAATCTGTGTGTTCTGCTTAATCTGCTTGTTCTGCTTAATGCGCGGAAAACGGTGCGGGATTTCTATGTGTTCTGCTTAACATTCTATTCAATCTGCTTAGGAGAGGTATATTGATAAGGGGTTGCCAATCCGTTAAGGTTATGGCCGAATGGATATTATGGTTAATGATAGGAGTTTTAATCCTGCACATCGTAGGCTCATTGTTCATGTTTGAGCATTTTAGCACCTTAATGAATGTGCAAAGTGATGTGATTGACAAAATGTTGAAACATCTGCTTGATGATAAACAGAAATCAGCGTGTGATGAAGAACTTGGTTTTGACATAACAGGAAATGAGATTCAGCAAGTTATGGTGAGTGAGCAAGAATGAGCGAATTGATTGTTGGTATCGTTGGTATGTTTATTCTCTATTGGATTGGAATGACTTTTTATTCCGAACCCCCACACAAAACCATTCAGCAAGAGTTAATCAAAATGGGAGATGAAAGAGATGAGTAGCATACATAACGAAATAAGAGAATGGCGGAAACACCTTAGACAAAATAGAGTGGTTCAAAAACCGCGCTTCAAAATTGAAATGCCGTATTTGGGCGAGTTCATTGGAGAGTGAAAAATATGACTGATTTAGTGCCATGTATAGAATGTGGAAAATTAGGCTATGCCGATGAAAGAACCTCAAATGCTTTTGGTTCATTATGTTCAAGGTGCGCTCACCCAAACATTGATTTTTCTAAAGTGGATATTCTTAATGGAGTTGTAAAAAATGAGTCTTGAAGAGTTTTTGTATTTTTGTAGTGGAATGGTTATTATAGCAATTGTAGCGAGAGTAATTTGGAACGAGGATTAAACATGAGCAATATAACTGATGCAACGACGAAAACTCACCTGCTTGGCGGAGTGATTGATATGGGAACTCATAATGAGGGTGTCTGTGCGAAAGAATGCTTTTGTAAAAGGCGCGAGGGTAAATTGAACAATTCTGTTGCGTACCTTTGCGGGCCGATTGATGATGCAGACGATGATGGTGTCGGTTGGAGAAGGACACTTACAGAAGAATTGAATGATTGTTTTGGAGTTAAGGTTCTTGACCCGACAGATAAACCTTTCAAAAAAGACGATGGAGAATCATATGAAGAAATTGGTGCTGAAAAGGTCAACACTATGACTCTCAAGAAAGAAGGCCGATACGAAGAACTTGCTGAAAAAATGCGTAAAATTGTTCGGACTGATTTAAGGATGGTTGATTTGTCCGACTTCGTTATCACATATTTACCTCGTAATGTTGTTCTTTGCGGAACAATACATGAAATTGTAACGGCCACAGAATCCAAAAAACCGACATTGATTGTTGTTGAAGGTGGTCGTCAATATGCGCCTAATTGGTTATGGGGTATGTTGCCAACAAATCCGCACACAGATGGGCAATCGGGTTGGTTGTTTGATTCCTTTGACGATTTGAAGGATTATCTGTATCAAGTCCATGAAGGAATTGACCCTGCGCCAAAATCAAGTCGTTGGGTGTTCATGGATTTGAACTCAAGAAGGTGATATTATGCCATACATACAAAACGAAGACAAGAAAAACTTAGACAAGTCAATCAAATATATTTCAACCGCTTTAAGGACAGGAGATTTTAGAGGGCGATTGAATTACACTATCAGTACGATATTTTCAAACCTGCTACAATCCGAAGGAATGTCATATAGGTTGATTAACGATTTCATTGGTGTACTTGAGTGTGCAAAATTAGAAGCGTATCGGAGAATCGCCGCGCCTTATGAGGATAGCAAGAAAATGGCAAATGGTGATATTTACCCCCCCTCCAACATTGTTATTCGCAATTGCTTACAATGCGGTGATGCAGGAGAAACTTTCAGCGCAAATGGCCTGTGCTTAAAATGCGTTATGCTCAATGCAGGTTTTGATGAGTCTGCAAAATCTATACAACGATTTGATGCAGATATAGATGATTTGTCAAAGGACAATGCAAAGTGAAAACGCTTATCATAGGTAAGCCGAACCCACATATGGGCATATGGTGTAACGGATAGCATTTTGGCCTTCTAAGCCGAAGATGGGGGTTCAATTCCTCCTATGCCCGCCAAGGGAAATGTAGCACAGTTTGGTAAGTGCGCTTGGCTCATAACCAAGTGGTCGCAGGTTCAAATCCTGCCATTTCCACTCATCAGCCCATTTTTACGAGCAACATTCATATACCCCCTCATTGCTATGATTGTTTGGGAGATACGATGGCTAAAAAAATGGCAAGAGAGAAAATGGAGTTGATAATTCGTGAAAGTGAGGGTGAATGGCTAAGTGCAGACGAAATCATGTACCGTACAAATCAGCGTTTATCCGCAAGAGCATCAATAATGGTCGGCACAGTAGCAAATTACATGAAGGTACTCAATAGAAGAGGAATTGTTGATATTCGCTATGGGCGAAGGTCGTCGGAATATCGTTATCGCCTATGATGAATTAAAATAGTTGTAGCGCATCATATTATCATGGCTCGTTCTCGCCCTTTGAAGCCTCGGCTTAAATCGCCATACCATAATAGGGTGATGAGTGTGGAATTAGCCTTTGAATTGCTTTATCCTTTGAAAGTGCCTCTCCGTAAGAAAGAGGTTTGGTTGCCTAATGGTTTGCCCGTATATGGCGACAAGGCAAAAGAAATTATGGAAAATGATAAATGGGTATCGGCAAGCCCCATAATGCAAAATAAATTATTGGTCTTGTATGTTCAAGCAAAAAGGCGTTTTGTCCGAAAATATGAGTTCCGAACACTTGATGAATTGATTTCATGGGGTCAACAAGAAAGAAGTACAAAACGCAAAAGAGGACAACCTAAATCTCTTTCATCCACTAAGCCTCAAATTATTGAAACCTATTGCGAGATGTTGAATAGGAAACTGTTTGACTGTATTATTTATGAAAGAAATGATGCAAATGCGGGTTCGCAAAGTTCATTTATTTTCACCACAGACCTCACCTCAAATGTATATCGCGTTCCAATAGGCAGATTGAATGACCCTAATTTGCCCAACAAATACTATCCTCATGCCAAAACCTATTATCCATATGCAGACCCTATGGGGTGGACTCAAAATGACTTTTCCATCAAAGTGAAATACTCACTTTTGGATTCAAAGTGGGTGGGTGGAGATTTGAATTGGTTTAGGAAAGTGGGTAATAAAGTCTTGCTTACCATGCCATATCATAATGAGATATTCAAAGCAAGGTCAAAAGTTAAGGATATTCCGGGCAATCCACATTACAAACGAACAAAACAAAATACATGGTATTATGCAGACGAGATACCTCTTAGCCATTGGGAAATTAAAGCCAAGAAACAAAATCAAAATGTCGGACTTGGGTTGAAGGAACTCGCAGACAACGATAGAAGGGAATTGGCTTCAATACCTATTGGTTCGTGGGAGGCGAGAAACAAAACAATGGTGCTGATTCCTAAACGAAATAATCCACCAAAGGATTACGGAATCATCAACACCTCTTTGGTGAGTGTTGAGAGATATTCCCATAACCCTACACCATATTGGGAATCAAATGATTGGTATGAATGGATTGAATAGGGGGGATGTGAGAATATGGTAAGAAAATCATTGAACGAAGCAATCATTGATTGGGAAACCAATTGGAACGCCAAAAAAGAAGAACAATGGAAAAAGCGATATGCCAAAGAAATTGAAGTGAAACGCCCTAAGACCTTAGAAGAGTGGGTTGGAGATGCAGGATTTACCCTTAATGTCGGGTCAAATGCTCGTTCTTTAGGCGTTGGAACACCTTTTGAGGTTTTTATGTATGTCAAAAACAGGTTTCCTCATTTGCTTGATAGCGCAAAAGGTCTTGGAATCGTGAATATGACAGACGATATTTTTTATGAGGGTGAAGAACCTATGGGCTACAAATGGGCTAAAGACTCATTGAATCAATTAGAAAGTTGGTATGGATATTACCTTAGTGAGATGCCAAGCGAAAACTTGAGGGCATTTGAATTAGGTGAAATGCCGAGCGAAATGAAAGACTCATGGAGATTTTCGCCAAAGGGCAAAGTCAATGGAAAATTGCTTTTGAATGGTCGCACATGGGCTTTCGTTGATATGGGTTCAAAAGACCCCGATAGAAAAGGCGGATTGATGAAACCGGGAGGATATGGCCGACCCGAACCGAAGAAATATCTGCGAGGACACCTATACCCCGAAACCATCATCAAAGAAGGTTGGATGCCGAAAAAGCAATTGAAAACCCTGCTTGGCAAACCATATCCCTCTCCCTTGTTTAGTGCATTACGCAAGGATGGGAGTTTGGAAACATATGGCCCGTCATATTATTGAGGTGAAAATATGGATAATGAAAAAATGGAAAACGCATGGTTTGAAGACCCTCCCGCAGATGCTTATGATGCACCATTTCCATTGACTGTGAAAGGGTTCAGTTTCTTTCGTGATTCGGAAATGGATATTGATGAAGAGATGAGTACCATTGTCTATGATAATGATGAACATTTGCGGATTGAACACAATTATTGGAAAAATCCTATTTTTGCTGAACAATATGAATATGGAACGAATAAAACATGGAACTCAATGTTCCCCTCATCGTTGCTTATGAGGTTAATGCGCTCAATGTGCTACACCGATTATATGGTGGCGAATCCTATGCGGGAAATCATGCCGAGAGCCGAACCCGAAGGAAAATTACAATGGGATTTTATGTTTGAAGTGATGTTGAGGATGTCATGGTGGGGTTCGCAATTACCCCCTACAAATAATCCGTGGGGGAGTATCAATATGACGGAGGAAATGCCGATTCGTTGGGAACAGGCGATTACAAAAGCATTATGGGGTGGCAAAGAGGTTGAAAACGAATTGGGTGTACATGAGGTTAATGAGGACTCAATGTATATGCGAGCGTCGGAGGAACAAAGAGAAGTCATGGATGAAATATCTATGCACTTTTGGGCAATCCATAGTAATTTGATGGGCATGGCAAATTATAGAGATTATGGAATCATCAATTTTACAACCGATGATGTGGGGTATGGAGGCGCGCATTATGGGTTGTCAAGTGGAACTCTCTTTGATGTTGAACATGATTATAGCCATAAGACTTTGAGGGCATTGATAGAAAAATTGGAATATCCTCAAGTGTTTTCGTGGTGGAATGATGGGAGGATGGAATAATGAGCAAGGAAACATGGGATTTTCATGGTATCAAGAATCGCTACCATCAGAACAACCTTGACCGAGCCTATGCTGAAATCTCCGATGATTGGAATGCTTACGATACAAACGACATTACTAGGAAAATGACTTGGCTAAGAACACTTTCACCCAATGAACTTCTGCAAGCAACTTTCGGAGATATACATTGGGACTCTCACCTTGTCGCAATTCAGCCATACCCTTTAAGCCACGAAACGACTATTCCTAATGAAAATCTGTGGGACACACACCCATTCATCATAAAAGACTTGCACCTCACACCATATGGTAATGAAATTATTGCGACTGTAAATCGCTATTATGCCTCAATTCATGGTGTGAAAGAGGTAAAAGATTGGCGCGAGGATAAAACAGGTGTGATAAATCATGCGGATTTATTGAATGAAGGCTACGCATTGGAATACACTACACGCTCATATACATCGGGTGAGAAAGAAGTACCTGCAAAAACAATACAAATCATAAAGCCGTATGATTGGAGAGAACGCTTTGATGAAAAGGCGTATGCCTCATTACCCCATAAACAAGAATTGAAGGGTATGAGGGAGAGGAATGAATGGCAAGAAAACGATGATTGGATGAGGGTTTGATATGGTCGTAAAATCTGCAACCAAAAAGAAACTCATGGATGTGGGTGTGGATGAAGAATATGCTCACCAACTCGCATGGGAGAGAAAGTGGCAAGGAGTCGTCGTATTATCCCCTCGCAATATATTGACAAATCTATTCGGTGCATCAACATGGAACGAAGACCCCGACTTTAATTCCGCTAAAAAACCGAATCTCAACCGAGCATACCCTTTAAGATTATCTCAAATGGAGAGATTATCACCGAGAGGGGCCAAACACCTTGAAATCGTCAATGACATATACAAAAAGGTTCACGGAATAGAAACGGTGAAACAATATCGTGAAGAAAGAAGTGGTGTTCCGTTTGGTATCATCAATCACCCACGCTTGTTTCGTTATGAGGTCTATGAATACATTTTTCGCCACCGAACAAAAAAAGATGTTAAGGTTGCCACATCCACTCCAAAAAAGCACAGGATTTATTCACGCAGAACTTGGGTGGGTGATATGCCACATGAAAAACACCGAGAGCAACAAGAGAAGTTATTCAACAGATATACCGACAATCAAGGCCGACAACAACAGTATTGATTATGAATCCTTTATGTACTGTCGGCATATTGTCCTTTCGTGAAACACATGATTGAAGCAGGAAACAATGAAAGCGAATACACATACACCGAAGAGGATTTGAAAGTCCGAATCCAACAGATGATGAACAATGGTTGCCTCCCACCTATGCAATTGGGAACATGGGGCATTTATGATGATGGTGGAATCGGCCACTATTACCTTGTTCTCCATGATAACGAAATTGAAGGGTATGTTCACTCTCATACTATGCTTGGAGAGAATGTGGATGCGGCCTATATTGCTTTGAATGCCATTGATAGGCTACGCATATTGACCTTTGCTGAATCTCAAGAAGGGGTCGCTCGCCAAGAGAGCCTTTGGGCAAAAATCCTTGAAGAAGAATGATATTGCGAGTCGTTTTTGATACTCACCGTTCATATAGTAGGGTTGTTAAATGGTACATAGAGGGAAAAGCGGTTTCCCTATGAACAACCTATATAGGAACACGATATTATGGACAAAAACAGATTCAAAAACACGATGCTTACAATTTTAACCGCCATTATGCTTGCCATGAGTGCAAGCGTAGTAACTGCCGATGGTAGTGACCCACTTGACCCCTCCGATGGTGGGGCTGATTGGGATGGTGATGGTTTGACCAACTCCGAAGAACAGACACATGGGACAAACATGAACAATGCTGATTCCGATGGCGACGGATTACCCGATGGTTGGGAGGTTGCCAATGGATTGAACCCTACAAACGGTGGAGATGCAAATGCAGACCCCGATGGCGACGGCTTAACCAACGCTCAAGAATATGCGAAGGGAACAAACCCAAACAATTCCGATACTGATGGTGATGGCAAACCCGATAACACAGACCAATTCCCGACAGACCCCAATGATGGGGAATACTCGGACTCCGATGGTGATGGTATTCCCGATGCTTATGACCCCGATTTCCAAGAATCCGATGCGGGTTCGGGGAACGGTGGCACAGAAGGTGGCGGTGAATCCGATGCAGGTGGCGAAGGTCAAGGTCAAGGACAAGGCCAAGGTCAAGGTCAAGGTCAAGGCCAAGGTCAAGGCCAAGGTCAAGGACAAGGACAAGGCCAAGGTCAAGGCCAAGGTCAAGGCCAAGGTCAAGGCCAAGGTCAAGGCCAAGGTCAAGGTCAAGGCCAAGGACAAGGACAAGGCCAAGGTCAAGGTCAAGGTCAAGGTCAAGGCCAAGGTCAAGGTCAAGGTCAAGGTCAAGGCCAAGGTCAAGGTCAAGGTCAACAGGGTCAACAGGGTCAACAGGGTCAACAGGGTCAACAGGGTCAAGCAGGACAACAAGGCCAACAAAGCGGTCAACAAGGAAATCAAGGCCAACAGGGTCAACAGGGTCAACAGGGTCAACAACAGGATAACGGCCAAGGCCAACAACAACAAGGAGGTCAACAAGGTGGTCAACAATCCGAGCAACAAGCCGAAGAACAAAACGGTCAAAATCAAAACGGGCAATCTCAACAACAACAGGGTCAAACCCAAAACGGCCAACAGGGGCAACAAGGCCAACAGACTGAACCCCAACAAGACCAACAATTAGACGGTCAAAGTGAAAACGACAATGATGGTGATGGAATCCCCAATGATTTAGACAACGATAATGATAACGATGGTATTCCTAATGACATGGATGATTCACCATTTGACCACGACAATGACGGTATCGCTGATGTTGAAGACGATGACGATGATGGCGACGGAATCAATGATGATGAAGAAGTCCGTGATGGAAACGACAACACCAACATTTACGACCACGACAATGACGGTATTCAAGACCGATTTGATTTGGACATTGATAATGATGGAATTGACAATTACAAAGACTTCTATGAAAACGGTTCGGATGCAAGTCGCGACCATGACAATGACGGATTGGATGATGGCATAGATACCGACGACGATAACGACAACATTCTTGATGTTGATGAAATCGGTGGTGCTTGGTCGTCATATCGCTATGACCATGACAATGACAACATATGGGATGCTTCGGACACAGACGACGACAACGATGGTTTATCGGATTGGTTTGAAAACAATGATGGAAACGATATGACGGGTCAATTTGACCATGACAACGACTCAATAGATGATAATGTGGATGAAGACGACGATGGCGACGGAATCCTTGACATTTTTGAATAGAGAGCAGTTTCATATAGTCGGCCTGTGAGAACAGGGTGAGCCATATGGGTCATAGAGCGTATTACCTTGATGAAACCCAAGACGGGTGGAATGTGTATTATTCTCAATACGGCGCGCAAGAACTGTTTTATGATGGTGCTAAGAATGATGATGTCAAATTGGGCAGGAGTATGAATCCCACAGAAAATGGAGAGTATTTTGACATCACCTCCCCTAGTAACTATGCGCTTGAGAAACATTATAGTGCCAAAAAAATGAACACGACACATCCATTTGAAAAATTGCTAATGATATACGGGCAAGAAGAAGCATTGTTCATTCGTTATTTGGGTCAAGAGGACTACACAGGCTATCGGCCATACAGAATTACACCCGGCAACAACAAAATCCAAAAAATGAATGGCAAAACAGGTTATTTTTTTGAAGACAGGAGCGGCCTATTGAAATCCTCCGATATGAGAGCGTGGCATCAATCAAATACTTTCAAACAAGCGGTTGAAGGTATAGAAAAATTAGCCACGCATCCTAATGAAGTATCTATTTTGTACCTTTTGTTGTACGAAACCTTAGACCCCTTCATTTTGAGTGTTGCTTCAAAATATATAGTCTTGATACCAATACACACCAATAAGGATGCAATGTGGTTTGACAAACTTGAAGCCTATATGGATAAACAAAGTGAAACTATGTTGGCAAACGATAAGTGGTTGGATGGTGTACTCAATAGTGGATTGGGTTCAGCCTTCTCAAACATCCCTGTTCTGCTAAAGAAAGGAAAAAAATTGGATGCTTATGGCTATGCACCGCATGGCTATAATATCAAGCAAGTGTTTTATTCCGCCTGTGAATATCATGCTAAAATGATTGACTTATTTTCGGAATATGTCTTTTACAATACCTTTTATCCCTCATCAATGAGAAATGAACAGGGCATATCGGATGATTTTGATATGTGGAGCATAGCAGGAAATGTGCCTTCATTTTCCCCCGTTGCAGGTTTTGAAATAGAACGGGACTACGGAATTATCAATGCCCACGATATGTCGGAACTGATATTCATTTCACCGCTTTCGCGTGGAGAAGTCAAATTGGATATGGAACACTTTTGGGGCGAGTTCTCCGCTAAATGTGCTAAAAAAGAAAAGTCGGAATATCCCCCACTTATATCCTCATCCCTCAAAAGAAACAACTTATGGTCGTGAGATTTTCAAATCGCGTGAATATGTTGCGTATTGCGGAAACGGATGATTCCGCACCATATCGCAACATACGAGGCATTGTTCGTAAATCCATTCTTCTGTTTCCACTTTGATAAGTGGCCCTTCACACATAGGGCATTTCAATAATTTTTCTTGTCTGTTTCGCATAGTGCATCCCGATTGCTCGGTATATCGTTGAACACTTAAATGATGTGGTTCTTTTGTCGGCAAGAGGTCGTTTTCTATGGTGATTTCAAATAGTCGTTCTATCACGCTAAGGATATGGAGTCTTGGGTGAAGAAGTATTTGCCCGATTGCGACCCCAAAATGTTTCCCTGTGCTTTAGACTATGTTCCCGAACACATATTCTTTCACATTGAGGGTGCGGTGCGTGATACATGGAAACAGTATTTTGATTGGCAAAATGTTGAAGCGAGATATTCTGTTATCAAATTGGAATACCCTTGGAGTCGCCAAGTAACAGACTACAAAAGAACAAAGGCACTCAAAACGACTCATGCAGTTTGTTTGAATGGAATCCCTGCATTCCAAATGTCGGTGAAATCATATAGGGGGGAAAGAGAGTGGGAATTAGAATCGTTTAATTTACCCTCCGAATGGCAAGAAAATAAAAAAGGAAATCCCGAAGGCATCCTCGCCAACCTTGATAATATGATTGTATATGGTGATAATACAATGGATTTTAACAAATCATATAACGCTTGGGTGAGTGATTACGATTCAAGAGCCAAAGAATACGATTCCATAAGTGGGAGAAAGCATTGGGGTAGCACCATGACAGGGTTTTCATGGTGGCTCAAAAAAGATTACAAAGAAAAAAAACGAATGTTCAAACAACGCGTCAAAAGGATTTACGACACGATGAGAGATTTAACCATAGAAAGAAACTATGCAAAAGAGTTTGGATTACCGAATCTGTTTTACAGGAGGGCTTTGCTCTTACAGATTACTTCGCAAATGATGGAGGCTAAAGGGAGAGAGAGTCATATGTCAAGGGATATTGACTACACATTTTCCGAAACATACACGGTTATTCGCAATGCGATTCAAACCATTTGTTTTGGTGATGAGTCCTCCCCCAAGTGGAACAAAAGGCTGTGCAAAGTGCTGAACGAATTGTCCAAGAGAGAACATAAGCGTGTGAAAGGCAGTAGGTTTGGCGTTATCAACCATGAGTCATTAACGAGCGTTCCGATTTACACCGTTGAACAAATGTTGAAAGGATTGGGATGGACAATAGAAAATGAAACAACCGCAGATGTTCCAACCGAGGGTTCGGGGAAAATAAACAACACATACCCCATGCTTAAAAAATACAAATCAAAAGAAGCATATAGAGAATACTCA
>Ga0206126_10004103_pt1 | contig 14283 bp, 13 predicted proteins | sample Helgoland_Spring_5_FD_148621 | JGI IMG/M metagenome (GOLD analysis project Ga0206126, IMG submission 148621) | Pelagic subsurface seawater microbial communities from Kabeltonne, Helgoland, North Sea - Helgoland_Spring_Bloom_20160412_1 | ecosystem: Environmental > Aquatic > Marine > Epipelagic ...
CGAAGCTGTGGCATACGGAGCGTCTGTACAAGGCGGTATTTTGTCGGGTGAAGGTGGCGACTCTACCAAAGATATTCTTTTATTGGACGTGGCACCATTGTCGTTGGGTATTGAAACGGTTGGTGGTGTTATGACTAAACTGATTCCACGTAACTCCGTGATTCCTACTAAAAAATCGCAAACATTTTCAACCTATCAAGACAACCAACCAGCAGTCATGATCCAAGTTTTTGAAGGAGAACGCGCCATGACGAAAGATAACCATCAACTTGGTAAATTTGAATTGACTGGAATTCCACCCGCCCCAAGAGGCACACCACAAATTGAAGTTACATTTGAAATCGATGCCAATGGTATTTTACAAGTATCGGCCGAAGACAAAGCATCTGGTAAATCAGAGAAAATTACTATTACCGCTGAAAAAGGGCGTTTGTCGGAAGAAGAGATTGAACGTATGGTGCAAGAAGCGGAAGAATTTGCCGAAGAAGACAAGCGTACCAAACAACGTATCGATGGACGCAATGGTCTTGAAAGTTACTGCTATCGTATCAAAAACATGTTAGATGACGAAGAGAAACCGATGGACATCTCTGACGAAGACCGTGAAACTATTGAAGAAGCCGTTAAAGAAGCACTTGAATGGCTGGATGACAACCAAGAAGCCGAAAAGGAAGATTACGAAGACAAACAAAAAGAAATTGAAACTGTTGCAAATCCAATCATTCAAAACGCCTATCAAGAATCGAGTCCAGAAGAAGAGGAAGAAGACGAAGAAGACGAGGATGAACTTTAAATTCCTGAAAAAATAACATCAAAATTAAAGAAATATATATCTCACAGGACGTGTATATTGCTCCGACAATATTTTTTGTCTCCCACTTTTTTCGCGTCTGTACTGATCTTTAATATCTTATTGCTCCGACGCTAGTTGTCTTCTCCAAGCCATGACTTCGCGTCTGTACCGAGCATTATTTTTTTTTTCTTTTGCTGCCTTTGCTGTTGCCTTTGCTGCCTTTGCTGCTGTAACGAAAGTTTCTAATTGTTGCAATGTATATTTTTTTGTTCGTCCAGTTAACAATGTTATCACAATAGCATCATAATCAATTGATGTAATTTTCCAGATTTTACCTTTGATGTATCGAAGGATGGCACCACCGTGCAGACGCCGACCCATCAAATAATCTTCATCAACCCATGGACCAACACTAAAACCAGCGTCATTTACTGCCTTTACTGCCTTTGCTACCAATGCTGCCTTTGCTGCCTTTGTTACCAATGCTGCCTTTGCTGCCTTTGCTGCCTTTGCTGCCTTTATTGCCGCTAAACCTAATCTTCTTCTCTCTCTAACTTTTCTTGCCTGTTCTGCTGTTAAACCCCAGATCGGGGCATCGTCGTCGTCGTCATCGTCGTCGTCATCGTCGTCGTCATCGTCGTCTTCGTCATTGTCGTCTGTTTTCTTGTCTTCTGAATATGCAAATGGTGGATGGTTCATTTCATGATTTACAAATTGAAAAAACGACATTTTATCTAATATAATATGTGGTAGACATTTCTTTCTTGACAAGTCCATCAAACAAAAAAAACCTGCCCTTTTGCACAATGCGTAAAAATACCATATTTACACACAAATCCTCCCAAAAAAAAGAATGTATAGTGAACTTTGTTTCCTAATTATAACATTTGGTCTTCTTGTATTGTTAACATATGCTGAGGCATTGCGTTCTAATAACAACAAATTGCTATGGGGCGGATTACCGCGTTCGACTTGCAACCCTTGGGTAATTTCTATGCTATTAACTGTCGTATCTTTTTTGTATATGTCTGGTATGTGGGTTTGGAACGAAGACCTTATTATCTATACTACACCATATAAGGATATTCGACATATAGTACTTTTTCAGTATATTTTATTTTTAGCAGGAGCTGTCTTATGGGCACCATTGACGTTGATTGCGCTTCGGCGTGAACAAAAATTGTATAGCGTTTTATTGGCGCTTTGGTTAACAGCGAGTGGTTCGATTGGATTGTTTGTGATGGCATGTGGAACTCAAGATCTTCTGATGATTATCGCAGCTACAATATGCATGTTACATCACGTCATATTTGATGCAATTTATTGGTGGTTCACGTGGGATGTTGGTTCACGTGGGTCGAGTAAAACAAAAAAAGTAGATGACAGAACATTACAATTTATATGAAACAAATTATTCCAAGTTTTTTATTTTACTTTGTAAACTAGTGGCATATTCTTTCAAAAATTCCGACCTTATCAGTAAATCGGATTCTTGAAGTTCTTCTCTGGTCAATGGGTCATTCCCCTTTGACCTGACCCATTGCAACAATGACTGGCGGTCGTAGTAATGGTCGTTCAGTGGTGTTTTTACAATGTCTGTAGTGTAATCGCTTAAAATAGGACACATCATCATATGTGTGATCTCTTCCCAATTCGAATTGCTTTCATACTTTGGTTCCAGTTTTCTCATAATAGAACACAAAGCTGAAGTTACGTTTGCTACGACAGCTTCCAGTATCATACTTGGCACCACATCTTTGCACAATTCAATTGCTCTTTCGGCATATTTCTGTTGTTTTGGTTGACGAATCATGAAGCGACACACGTTTTGTGAAACGATTGTTCTTTCGTCATTTAAAAGAATTTCAATGTGCGCAATGCGTGAATGAGAACAAGCGTGTTCTAGGGGTAGGCGTTTGTTTTTGAGAGGTATATTTGGGTCGAGTCCTTTTTTAAGACATACGTCTAAATAGTAGGCAGGTACTGCCATGAGACTCTCGATTTGATTCCTTGGTACGTTATCAACGCGCGCCAATACTTCTTTGAATAGTGCTCGATGTTGTCGACGTATGGCAGAAGCAACACACAGGGGCTCTAAAATTCTGGCGTTACGAACACAGTTAATCGCGGTCGTTACGTGTAATCTTCCTATAATTTGTAGCCATTGTAGTACACTGGGCTTATATCCAGACTCTAGACATTTCAATAACATATTTGAATTGTTTGATTTTAAAGACTTTCTGAATCTTATTTGTGTGATATTTGCTCGTGTTTTCTCTCGTTCTATTTGTTGTTTGGTTGGTTTATTGAGAGTAGTGACAACATTTATTTGGATTGATGGTTTTTCGGATGTGGAACCTCCCATATTTATGAGGGTAGGTGCTGGTTCGATTCGTTGACGCTTAATCATTGTCGGGTCTACGGTTGGAGCGTCCCGAATTTCATTCATTCATTGTTTTAAAAAATGGCATTTATATACCTATAAATCGGATCTTTCTTACAAATGATAAAAATACAAAATGGAGGTAATATTGTTCAATAATGAATATTATATTTCACTTGATCTTATGCGTTCTTTGATGAAAATGTCTCTCCAGCAATTCGATTTGCGAATAGATCAGTACGAATACGAATGCAAACAACTTCTTCGCATTTGTCCTGAGGAAGAAGTCATAACGCCATGTAAGTCAGCCTACGCACTATTAAATTGGCATCTCGCTAACAGTTATGGTATGGACCAACATTTACATGGTATACGAAAAGAACTTTCCAAATATTCGCGAAAAATCCCAAAACGTGTATTGAGTAGGTCACTCCGAATTGAAATCGCTTTTCGCCAACGTTACGCGTGTAAAAAATGTGGTCTTTTCCCAATACCACCGAATTTCGAAATAGATCATATTATAGAGCTCCAAGATGGTGGCCATGATGTTTCTGAAAACTTACAGGCATTGTGTCCTGCGTGCCATGCACAAAAAACTAGGCTAAATCGTTTGCGAAAAAATAAAATATTCGCAAACGAAGTAAAAAAACAATACGAATCTTACGTCCCTCAAGTCACTGTCCAGGCTCAAGTCACTGTTCCGGCCGTGGTTCCGACTCAAGTCACTGTCCCACCCGAAGCAGTATTTTCCAAATATTTTTCAAAAAATACACTATAAATTATAATACTTTTTGTATTAATGAATGAGAAATTTATGTTGGCTACTAACATGTGCGTCATTAATAAGTTCCATCATATGCTGGTATTCAGACAATTCTAAATTATTTTTAATTTCCATTGCATTATCTATCGCTTTTTTCACTGTTGTGAATATTATAGAGTTGTGGAATGATGCCTTTTTACAAAAATCTTACAAACACATGTCAAAAGACAAAAAATGTTGTTTGGATTGGTTTGATTGGTCTTCCGCGGATTCTGTCCTAGGGCTTACGTGTGCATTTCGGGCACTGGCCAGCTCTATGGCTATTATAGCATGTTATATTTCATGGCTACAGCGTAAACATTTTTGGAACGACAAACATTATGCGATGATTTCTGCATTTTGGTGTGTACCACCTGGTCTATGGTTAATTTCCACTATACCACATATCATTTGTCTGGTACAGTGCGCAGCTGGTAACAATTCCAGATTATTCGCTTTCCGAAAACGCGTGACAATATGGATATTGCATGATATCGTCATAGGTATCTTTTGGTTGTATTTGGCTTGTATGTTGTATGATTTGTCCGACGACCAAGACGATTCTGAATGGCGTACAATATTTTTATCTATGTTATCGTGGCACATAGTGATTGTTGTACTACAACAAATATATTTTACAGATGTGTGGACAGCTTCACTCAACGTATCTTGTTGTGATCCTAAAATGATACCAAGATGGAAAGTGTTTATCAAGATATTGTCATTTGGAATTATATATGCTGTTGTTATGACAATACTAAAGGCAAATGAAACCATCACGATGGAATGCAGTTTGTCGTCTGTCATTATATTTATTATAGCTGTAATAGTTGGTTGTATTTCGAATTTCGAAAAGGAAGTGAAACAACTACCAATCCATTCGACACATGATAGGAAAAAGGATAAAGCTTTGTTTTTCTGATAATTGAAAAAAATCAGTATATAAAGAATGTTATATAGTATACATGTCACGACTTGCTTTTCGTTCGCCTGATTCATCGCCCATAACTGTGGATCCAAAGCCAGTTTCAAATAACCACCATATGATTTTGGAAGCTACCGTCAAACCAGTTGGATACAATGAATATAATAAATCGAGTATCGAAGAACAGGCTTCCAAATTAAAAACATTACGTCAAAGTGGAAAAGATTTGTTTGAAATGAACGAAACACGTAAAGTTCAAAGTGGAAACACACTACTCTACCAAACCACAGAAACGTACGGTACCGCTATTTCTATTGAAAAAATAGTCGAACAAATGTCTGGTGCCGACCTCACGTTACGTGTTAATTTCCATAGACCCGGCGTTCATTCGAACACAACCTGTATGGAGTTGTCTTCAGATATATTGAATCGATTAATGGCAACCACTGCAGATACAAACGGACATAAAATTGCAGAATTGCGTGTAAAAGCAGAACAATCAGCCACGACACCAAGACATGGTGCAATGTATGTTGCTGTCTCAATGAGAGGTACACAACATTATTTGTCACACATCGACTACAAAATTATTGATAAATATGACGAAATGTATCACGAATCTAAGTAAATTATTCTTTTTCATTATTGTATTTAGTCTTCTCCTTCTTTGGGCAATTCCTCTGGGTCACTCTGAACGGGCTTCTCTGCTTCTCTGACTTGTGGTTCTTCCATTTCTTCATATGGTAAAGATACGTTTGCACATGCATGTTTTGTATAAGTATCCCATGAGATCACACCGCGCTGGTAATGCACGTACAAATCGGAATGTGTCAAGAACGGCGATATAGGAAATATAATTTCTACTTGCATACGTTTTTTGAGAGCATATACATCTTCGAGGCCGGATTTCTTGCGTTTTTTACCAATAGCTTTCATCAATTGATTTTTAATGTCTTCTGCGTAAATGAGAGAATACATTTGTTCACAAATAGATTGCAAATTATTTTTCCAAGTTAAAATGGTTTTTTTAAATGTTTGGTGTGTGCCTTCTTCGTCTGATTTATGGGGTGTATCGGCCATCATCAATGACCGTGGAATTCCCATGACACCACATACAACATCTTGAAACGTCTTTACTTGCGCTGATATGTCTCCGCGTCCTGTTTGCGCAGGCGTGTTGACAATTCGTTGGCCGAGTGGCACATTCACCATATTGGAAAGTACATCCCCACCTACGCTGGCAGGAGCACCACCCGCGAAAAAGGCATCATACATTTGCTGCTGATGACGAAGTGCCTGTACATTGTGACGGTCGCGATTAAATTTATTTGCGGAAGACGTGTCTTGCATATCACCATCCGCATAAAAATCATAATTGACCCCTTCAACATTATCGACTTTCGTATCCACCGCTTCAGTCATTATGATCGGATCCGAACGCTTTTGCTCCATTACCAACGATGTACCCCGCAACGTATTTATGTAACGGATATCTGGCATCAGATTACTGACAGTAGATGTCAAGTTTCCACTAACAGTTGGCGAATGACCGAAGATGTCAAATATGTGGACATCAGGTATTTCATTCATTTGCGTATCGTAGACAGCGTATTCGCGTATACCTAACGTGTACAACATTTTGATCACAATACCACTGGGTTCGAGTACAACAGGAACTCGGAGACCGTCTTGCATACGTACAATGCGTAGAATAACGATTCCGAATGACAAAACACTATCAATAATTTGCTTACAACAGGGCAACCAAAAATCGTTCATAATTTCTTGCATATGTGGGTCTGGTCTGACTTTACCACGCCTATGGGCGAATTCAATACCGTTTCCGAACAAATGATGGTGAATAACGTTGCGACACATGTATAATATGGGTGTTGTCCGTAAGACGGACATGTAGTGAGTCATTTTGTCAACGGGTAATATAATACCATGGTCCATGTTTTTACGAACTACTGCGGGCTTTATATACGTCAATCCCAATGAGACTCCACAATATCAATTGCATGCAACCACATACACGCATCTTTTGGTTGACGTATAACTTTCGTTTCGGCCATAAATGTGGTACCAGATATGTATTTGAGTGAAAATGGATATTTTCTTGTTTTCTTTTTGGTAATACCTGCATATTGCTCTTGACATGTTACATAATTGTTGGATGCGTCTGAAAAGACAGCGCGTGCATTTACTACCGATATACTCGGCTTACACAGATGGATGTAGGATTCTTCCATACTTTGTTCATCTAATTCCAAGTTCTTTTGTGTAAAAATCGTATAATTGGAGGTTTTGCATTCTTCTACTAAATGTGTATTGACGTGACGAATTTTCATGCGCCAATGTACGTCATTTAATTGTTGCGAACCGACAATACTACCTGGGTTTTTTTCCAAATCTTCTGGTATAGGATTATTTATCTTTACAGGTGCTGTGTCCCTCAACATCCAGAAACAAATAAACGCAATTGCAACTAAACCAAATATATATGCACACCAACGTTGCCATTTGGGCCGTGGTTTATCCCTGTATATATTCACATGATTTTTTTTGCACCATGGCATCTTTTTGGATAACCATTCGACCCTATATATACCACAGTGCATATCGATAACTAAACGGATTTCGATGTCTGTAAAAATACTTCAACAAAAAAATAACTTTTTAGATAAACTATCGATTGCGTTAGATAAGGAACAGGAAATTTCAAATGCCTTGGGAAGAACAGAATACAAATCGGAAGAGCACAAAGTATCCACAACTGGTATTCATATTGAATTTGGAAATTACATGGATAAATTCGTTATGCGCGTTAAAGACAAACATAAACACGATGAAAATATTGAGAAATTAGAAAAATTAATTGACACAACACGACTTGAATTGGCGAATATTTCTACGGCAACTCCACCTAAAAAAATCCGACCCAAAAAATCAATTCACATTAAATTTAAGGATGGTGCAATTCGTCCAACACATCAAGTTTTTTCGAAAAATTTTTCCCTATACCATTGGGAACTAAATTCAGATGCACAATCATGGACATCCATTGGCAACGACCCCGAGATTGAATTGGGTCAATCCTCTGGCGAAGTGAGGTTACATTGCAACGGAGACCAATACGTCTCCAATAAAATTAAGATTTCTACAGTCATCAAACGCCAAGCAGCAGCAGCAAAACGAAAACAATATAGATTCGAATTGGATGATATTGAATTTCAACAGCGGTGCACAGGTGTTGCAGGTCGTATCAAACGATTACTTTCACCACCAGTACGAAACATTACAAATGCATCTTTTAATATGCGTGTATTTCAAGATCGCGTCGCAAAATTGCCCGAACATTTAAACGTGGATCTTTCAACAATTGTCGACCTGTGCGACAATAACGATGTGACCGACCCAGATTATATTGCCATGGTTGAATTCATCGAACCAACCATCCATTTAAATCCAAAAAAACTTCACAGTGAACTCAAAGATATTTACGAAGGAAATCGTGTTATCTTGAAAATTGACCAACGAGAAGAGAAAAAAAAGCCTGAAAAACCATCTCTTTTCATGTTAGACGAAGCGTCAACGAAAGAAGAAGAAGGAGAAACAAAACGACAAGTTGTCCGCAGAACAAGAGCACAACTCCGCCAAGAAGAACGGTTGCGCAGAGAACAAGAAATTCTGGAACAAAAACAACGTGAAGAAGAGCTCATGTACGCCTTGGAACAGGAGGAGAAACTCCGCCAAGAACAGGCAGAAATCGCGCGCAAAAAGCAGGAGGATGACGACCGTATTGAACGCGAGCGTCAACAACAGGAAGTAGAAGCCGAAGAAGCTGCTGGGAAACTTAGACAAGAACAGGCAGAAATCGCACAAAAAGCTAAAGAAGAACAAGAACGTATTGAACGCGAGCGTCAACAACAAGAAGTGGAAGCTGAAAAAGCCGCTGAGAAACTTAGACAAGAACAGGCAGAAATCGCACGCAAAAAGCAGGAGGATGACGACCGTATTGAACGCGAGCGTCAACAACAAGAAGTGGAAGCTAAAAAAGCCGCCGATAAACTTCGACAAGAACAAGAGGAGATAGAGCGCAAACAAATTGAGGATAACGAGCGTATTCAACAAGAACGTGACGTCATCTCTAGACAAAGAGAAACAGTGGACGAGTTACAGACAAATGTAAATATCATGTCAGAATATGAACAAGCAACAGGTAAAGGGAGTGGTCAAGAACTTTCAGGTGGAAACGAATGGTTTATTGTTAATGGTAAAAATGGAAATCAGTCTGTTTACAAAACTACCAAGACAAATAAAAGCCCGCCAAAAAAATCTACCATGGAAAAAGCCAACGCAGCTGGGTGGTATTCTAAAGATTTTATGACTAGTCGCGAACGTAAACTTCTTGAAGAAAAAGAGGAACTCCGCAAAAAAGAGGTGGAAATCGCACAAAAAGCTAAAGAAGAACAAGAACGTATTGAACGCGAGCGTCAACAACAACAAGCGGAAGCCGAAGAAGCTGCTGAGAAACTTAAACAAGAACAGGCAGAAATTGCACGCAAAAAGCAAGAGGACGACGACCGTATTGAACGCGAGCGCCGACAACAGGAAGTAGAAGCCGAAGAAGCTGCTGAGAAACTTAGAAAAGAACAGGCAGAAATCGCACGCAAAAAGCAGGAGGACGACGACCGTATTGAACGCGAGCGCCGACAACAGGAAGTAGAAGCCGAAGAAGCTGCTGAGAAACTTAGAAAAGAACAGGCAGAAATCGCACGCAAAAAGCAGGAGGACGACGAACGTATTGAACGAGAACGCCAACAACAGGCTATCAAACAAGTCGACCAGTTGAGTCAATCCGATCGAGACTATATCAAGTATGTATTTGATTGGTATGACAAAGAACCAAAAGATGGACGTATTGAATTGACTGAATTGGAGGACGCGTTATCAGCGGCTGGATATGATGCTTCTGCTGCGGAACAAATGTTGAATGAGTATGACAAAGATGGAAATGGCAATCTTGACTATGACGAGTTCGAGATGTGGTGTGCTGTAACGAATGCAGTTGAATCTTGGAAAAAATCAAATGCAGCTTTTAACCAAACGAACTGGCGCGTTGAAGATCTTTCCAATATCAAAAATTATACTCATGTCCGTTTGAATGGTACCCCAGGCACTCTTAAAAAATCAAAGAATAAGTTTTCTTTTAAAGCAGATACAGCAGCAGCAGGTAGTGCCTACAAATTTATTCGTGCACCACGTCAACAAACATTCGAGGTCGAAAATACTTCTTCCGAGGAAGAAAGTTCAGAGGAGGAAGAAGTGAAACGCGATGCGGAGGAAGAAAGTTCAGAGGAGGAAGAAGTGAAACGCGATGCGGAGGAAGAAGTGAAACGCGATGCGGAGGAAGAAGTGAAACGCGAGGAAGAGGACGAACTTTCTACGATGACCATGAGTGATTTAAAGAAATATGCCGCAAAATTGAACAAAAAGAAGAAAAAAACTGTCCAAGGATATTCAGACTTTCACAAAGGCGATGAAAAGGAACTGGCCGATTTGATTCGTACTGCGGAAAGTAAAATGTCCATTGTACCACCTGGTGAATTAAGTGAAATGTTAAATAATATGACCGATGATTGGGCAAGTTCAGACGAAGAGTTAAATTTTGCAATGGATTCAGAAAATGAAGATATGGAGTTTGCGGCCTCTTCGGCTGTGGATACGGATGATTCAGATTTGGATTTCGCAGAATCGTCTGATAAAAAGACATCTTCAGGTTTGGAATTTGCAGAATCTTCTCATACGTCCTCAGGGCTTGAATTTGCGGCGTCGTCTGCGGTTGATTCCGACAAATCTGAGGATTTCGCAGTGTCATCTTCGGTTGAGACCGATTCAGATTTGGATTTTGCCGAATCGTCTGGTAAAACATCATCGGGATTAGATTTTGCCGAATCTTCTGCAGTAGAAAGTGACTAAAATAACATATAAAGGTACTTTAATAATTTATAATATTTTATAAAAATGACGCATAAAATAATGTTGTGTTTTGTACGAAGTGACTCTGATATTTTGGAAGCATCTTGGTTGAATCGAATTGCTGCTTCTATCGCGTCCACAGAAGATGACACTGCTCCTTTTATACACGCGGAAATTTTGTTTTGCCCTCCTGGTGCAGAAAATGGAAAGGATACAGTGTCCGGTCTTGCGTGTTCGATCGTTTACTCTGGTTCTGTGCATTTGGAAAGTAAACGATTTTCGCGTAAAGAGTGGTTTTTCCGTTCGATGGAATGTTCGAAAAGCCAATACGATACTATGTTAGAATATTGTCAAGAACGCCAGGGAGACGGGTTCAATCATATGGGTTATTTTTTGTATTGGTCACCATTTCGCCCATCACCTATGTCCTACACCTATTTGGGAATGTCGCCTCGTTGGTATTGTTCTGAAATCGTGATTGCTGCATTAAAAGAAGGCGACATACTGGACGATTCTGTATCGAATTCTATGCACCCGCATGCGTTGTATCAATTGGTACAGCCAAGTTCAATGGCAGATTGTGGTCGTAATATGAAAGAAGTGAATTTACGCTTCGTTTGAGTCTTTATGGACAAGTGATATTTGGAACACTCCAAACATTGCTAATAAACATCCTGACAAGAAGCATAATTGTGATAAAAATGTCAATTGTGCCATATTATCGTATACAACAATTCCTGATAATGTTGTAAATAAAAACCACGACGATTGGTATACAATTATACAGTAATATGCGTCATGTTTCGCGAGACCTTTGTTTAACCATATAATATGTATAATTATCGACGCAATGCATAGCGCCACGACTGAGAAAAGAACATCCACACGAACAGTTAGTCTTTCGGCTTCGATCCATTCTGCCACTGCCCATGCTATGTATTTACCCATACACACATTTTGCGCACCGAGTGCACCTCCTATAAATGGAAAGCCGAAACGGTGTATAACAGGTGTCAACGTCATATTGTCTAATGCTACAGAACATAGAACGAAAATGACCCAATTCGCAACGATATATACACAGGACGATGTTCTTTCAAGTAGTTGTGGTGGTGGTATTTCATCATTTTCAGTTACTTTAGAACTAATTGCTAAAATACAACCACATATGACACAGGCAATGGCAGTCCATTCTTTGGAGTCGGGTTGTTCGAATAATATGACTTTTGACACGAGTAGATTTACAATAATGGACACTGCTCCGAAAATACCAACGGTCATGGGTGGTAGCCATGTTAGTGCGAGAAAATCAAGGGTCGACGCGGCAAACGATAAAAAAATGGCAAGTATAAACAACGGCCGTGTAAAAACGGATGATTCCAGCGGTTTGGTTCTTTTATTGTTACGTGTTCTCGGATCTTCCCAATTTAATTCGTGTTGTGCGAGTTTTTGAAAATTCATTGAGACTGACGAAGAAATGGAGGCAACGAGTAGAAACACATATCCTACTAACTGTACAACAAACATTATATTTATGTATTTTTTATTATATACATCATGTTGCCAATTACAAAATCCATTTTTTACTAAATAATATATATATATGTAATAGTTTTATGTTTATAATATGTATAAAATATCAGGTAGAATTGGCAAAGAAACGGTTGAATCTACTTTTGAATCTTCAAACATCACTTTTACAGGAAAAAAGTTGAACAAAAAAATCAAAAATATATGGTTTGTATATTTTCAACGTATGTCAAAAACTTTAAAATCTTGTGACGCAATATTTTTCAATGGTACGGATCTTGTTGAATTTGTTGTTGAACAGAAAGAGATTGAAAAAATTACGGATATAATTTCTTACCCGTGTTACATGGGAGGAATGGACCCATTGCCATGGAAAAAAATGTGCAAAACTGCTGAAAAAAACAATTGGACTCTCGAAGATTGGCAACACGTACTTGAAGACGAAGAATCGGATTCTTCATCCGATTCTGACGCAGATTGGGTTCCAGATTCTGAACAAGAATCTTCGGATGAAGACTCGGATGAAGACTCGGATGAAGAGCCTAGTGCGAAGCGCCATAAACGCTCTTAAGTTTCGCCGCACGTCCTGCTTTTGGTCGTACAAATTTACCAAGTTTGAGAACATTCGTCATACATGATTTAACTTGTTCGATTTCTGGATCTTGGAAACAACATCGACACATCTCCATACAAAACTCTCCAATCGCATCCCATTCGTCAAAAGAGATGTTTGAAGGCCTGGCATACGGCGCGCCAGACCAAAATGCGTCCCAACACGACGCAGAACTAGAATCTACGACGTCATTAATATCAGGTCCTGATGCAAAAACACATGTCCTCAAAGTAACGACACCAACTTTTTTGAGATATTCGATTACAGGTGGTGGACCGCGACTATCGAGCAATTCCTCTAGCTCCCAGTAGTCTAATTCACGCGGGCAGTAGATTTCTGGTAACGGTTCATCTTCTTCGAGGTCAGAATCTGTAGAAAGAGATGCGTCCGAAAAATATTCCATTTTAAATAGAAATAGTTGTTTTTATACACAGTTGTATTTAAAAATTCACATATGTTAAATATTTTTTTTGAATAGAAACTAAAACAAACTCAGTAACACGTCCAATGAGACATTGGTACATCAGCAGTTTTCTATACTGGCGCATTCACCCACTGTGGAAACAAAGCCATAAACCGAAGTCCCTGTTGTTTATTTATTTTTGCACGCTTTTCAGACGAATTCCATATGACAACCTGGCGCGTATCATCATGTTGTGACACAACAGGAACAATGACGCAAGATTTTCTTGTTGTATCCCATACTTTCGCCGCTCGACACCAAAGAATGTCTGGCCCCCAGTCCGATTGAACGGGTTTTCCGTCACGTAAAAGTGTATCGTCTGTTAATATTTGTTGAAAGAACCACTGAGCAAACGTACCATCGAAAATGACAAAGAATTGTTCCAACATGGTTACTTCTTTCGATATGACGTTTTCAAAATATAATTTACTATTAAATTTATCTTTGTGGTTACTTTTCCATAAATGACCATCTTGAAACTTAAACCACTGACGAACATCAACTCCATTGAACAATCGTTGGCGCAACGAGCCTTTTATGACGGAGTTTTTCTCTAACATAGTGTGTATCGGTGGCATACGTTGGTCGGAATCTTTGACCAATACATAATCATATTTACCCATAATAGGTACGAATTGTCGCAAATAAAAAAATTTGTTGTATGGTTCAGCATTCACAACAACCTCCACATCCCACATTTCACCCGTAACTTTGTCATACATTTCTTGTGTTTTAACCACCACCACCAATTTGTACACGCTCACCGCTTCTTTATCAATCAACCAGAAATTT
>Ga0206126_10004111_pt1 | contig 14271 bp, 24 predicted proteins | sample Helgoland_Spring_5_FD_148621 | JGI IMG/M metagenome (GOLD analysis project Ga0206126, IMG submission 148621) | Pelagic subsurface seawater microbial communities from Kabeltonne, Helgoland, North Sea - Helgoland_Spring_Bloom_20160412_1 | ecosystem: Environmental > Aquatic > Marine > Epipelagic ...
ATTGCCGGTAGAACAAATACATTTCTATGACCAAGAACAATATGTGGATACAAATGACACAAGAATTGCACACTTCAAGGGTTGGACTGGTAGTATGTCAAAAGTATTTGGTTCAAAAGAAGACTTTGAAAGTAGAACATTTACAAGAGGTTATCAAGAAAGATTAAAGGAGTATATTGATGTATCAGGTTATATCGGCGAATAGAGGTTCACATAAAGCACCGAAAAATTGGAGAGTTTTTGAACAAGAAAATTTAGAAAAACATTTTGGTAAAGTATTAAATGTAGACGGTGAGGACGGACATAGTGTTTTAGATGCCTATGAAAAATATAAAGATACATTACAATATATTCGTTGGTATCCTTGTCCTGAAACTTGTAATCCACACGAATATAGTGGAGTATTATCACAAGACAATCAATTAGATTTAAAATACATAACAAATTCAGCCAAAGGATTTAAATCAGTTCAATCAAAAGAAGTTTGTTTTGAAACTTGGAAAAATAAAGGCGTTAATTGTCCAGATTTTTTTACCTATTATAGTAAAGATGACTTTCATAAAAAACTATCAGAAAGTTCTATACAATATCCATTTTTAGTCAGAGTAAACAATTCAGTATCAGGAAAAGGAACAAGATTAGTCAATCACGAAAGTGAATTAGATAGTGCACTATCAGAGATAGAAAGAGATAATCAAAACAGAATTGGTATTGATAGACAAATGGTATGTGTTCAATTTATCAACACAATAGACCCAGACAAAAATGTAAATGTGTCTTACAGAATACACGTTTCAGGAGATAAAGTTATATCAGGATATGGTAGAGTAGTTTCACCAGACAACTGGTTGGCAATTACGGCTGGTAGTTTCTCAATATCTCAAATAGATAATTGGTTGTATTACAATGAGTTATGTCAAAAGATTATGGTGGAAAAAGAAGAGGAAATAGTTAAATCAGTTCAATCATTGGATTTAAATCATCAAGGGGTAGATTTAGTAATTGATGAGGACACAAAAGAATTATGTTTTCTTGAAGTTCAACCAACATATGCGACTGGTTATCCAGGTGGTATGGGAAGTTATACGCCACCATTTTATAATCCATATGACCCAGAGTTAGTAAAATACTTAATCCAAAACAAATCAGAACTTGAACAGAAAATACCATTGTATTATTTTAATTGGTTGGATAAAGATAAACATTTTGATTTAGTATTCAAGGAGTTAAAAAGATATGTTTGGTCCTAACACTTATACTGAATTTCCAAGTCAAATATCATACTCACATAGAGATAAACAATTTATAGAAACATATGAAAGTGTAAAAGAATCATTTATACACAAATTTAATTTACAAAAATATGATATTATGTTTATCGGTGGAAGTGGAACTACAGCCATAGAGTCAGTTGTTTGGTCTTTATTAAATAATATAGAAGTTGTTGGTAATAATGGTGTATTTAGAAATAAATGGGAAGAACTCATACAAACACACAAAAAAACAGGTTCATCAAAATTTTATAGAGAGAAGTTATATTGTCAATTAGAAACATCAAATAGTTCATATTATGATGAAGAGGGTTGTGTAGTTGATGCAATCAGTTCATTTCCATACTATGACTTACCAAAAAACACTAATATATTTATCACTTGTGTTAATAAACAATTGGGTGGTTTTCCAGGACTAGCAATCGTGGGTGTAAAAAAGTCATATTGGACCAGAATAAAAGATTCAAGTGAGTTCACATACTTAAATCTTAGGAGATATTATGAGTATGGGAAGATAAACCAAACACCAACAACTACACCTACACAAATCTATGACCAATTTAATACGATTCTTAATGACTTTAACTTAGATAAATTAAGAAAAAGGATTAATCGTAATTCTGATGTGATTGTTGATGCAATTGGTAAGGATAATATCATAGGTAAGTCAGTTTGTCCAGTCATTACTATACCAAAAACATTGATATCAGATAAATTGGCAAAAAAGTGGAATTTATATGGATTACAAACCAAGAGTAGTAATTACCAAATATTCACATATAGTTGTGATGATAAATCATATGATGATTTCGCAAAGGATTTGAGAAATGAAAACACTATTTTGTGATATTGATAGCACGATAAATAATCATTGGGTTAGGATACAAAAGTGGGCTACACCAAGTTTTCCAGGAAACTCTATCCACCAAAATGCATTCACCAGAGAAGAAATAATGAAAGACTTACCCATAGAAAATGCTGTGGAATCAATTGATAAGTTTTCAAAGGAATATGAAATACATTTTCTATCAGCCAGAAATTTTCCAGAAGCTTGGGATATTACAAAACAATGGTTAGACAAATGGGGATTCACTTATAAATCAATAAACATTGTTAGAAGTTCAATAGACAAAGTTCAGTTTGTTAAACAATATCCGTGTGATTTGTTCATAGATGACTTTTCAAAGGGTCAAGAGTATGGAAACTCTTATGAAGTTCTTTATATTGATACTATCAATCAATTAAATGATATGGGAATAAACTTAGAAGTTTTTAAAGGAGATTGGAATGAAGTTGTCAAAAAATATCTTGGCTGATTATTGGAAAACGAATGAGAAGAAGTTTCAGAGAATAGTCGATGAAATGGATTTTAGACCTTGTGGTGTTTGGTATACTGATGCATTCTTATTTTTATCTATATGTGATTTATTAGAGGTGGATATGATAATAGAGTCCGGTAGAGCTTGGGGTGTATCAACAGAATTATTTGCAAAATATTTTGATTTTGAAATACATAGTGTCGAAAGAGTGCCCGATAGAGCTGATGATATTGCCAGACCAGTATTAGAAAAGTATGATAATGTGAAGTTATATGAAAATTGTATTTTCAATGTTGGTAGAGATATAATTAGGAATAATTATGATAAAAACATTGGAATATTTATTGATGGTCCAAAGGGGAAAATGGCACAAGATAATGCAGAGGAACACTTGGATTACTCAAATGTAAAGGTTATGGGTTTTCACGACAGGGAAGATGTAGAAGAATGTGATTTTCATACTTTTACTCTTGACTTTTTGCCAAGTTATATGTATCTTAATAACAAAATATTTGAAAAGGACCCAGAACAACGTGATAATGGAAAGTTAGGTTGGGGTTGTTTAGTAAAAATAAAATGAAGATTTGAAAATTAAAACACTATTTATTACTGAGGTTATATGTTTAGAAAAAATCCAGACGAAGTTTATATCATAGCAGAAATAGGACAAAATCACAATGGTGATATTAATATTTGTAAAAAGTTAATAGACCAATTGATTGTTTATTCTTATGATGAAATCACAGGCGATAGATTAAACACTATCAATGCCATTAAATTAACCAAAAGAGATATGTCAGAAGAGTTGACAACAGAACAAATGAATCGTCCTTATGATTCAAATCACTCTTTCGGAAAAACCTACGGGGAACATAGAGAATTTGTTGAGTTAACCTATGAAGAACACTGTGAAATATCAGATTATGTTCGTAGTAGAGGTATTGATTTCATTGATACATTGTGTTCACCTAAATGTGTAGATTTGGTTGATATGACCACGATAGATAAAATTAAAATTGCATCAAGAGACTTAACTAATATTCCATTACTGGAAAGAGTGGCAGAGACAGGATTAGATGTTATAATTTCAACGGGTATGAGTGGAATTGATGATATTGTTCCAGCAGTTAATATATTAGACACAGGAGATAATGAGGTATCCATATTACATTGTCTATCTCAATATCCGGCACAATATGATAAGATAAATCTACTATCAATACAAGATTTAAAAAATAGATTTGGTGGACTACACAAGATAGGATACTCGGACCACTCAATAGGAAATCATATTCCATTAGCAGCAGTCGCAATGGGTGCAGAAATAATTGAAAAACACGTCACACTTGATAGAAATATGAAAGGAACAGACCAAGCAGGTTCATCAGAACCACAAGAGATGAAAGAGTTAGTTCACAACATTAGAACTTTTGAAATGTCAAGAGGAACTTTCGGAACATTTAAAGATGAGTCAACAAACTTGGCATCAGAAAAATTAGAAAGGTCTTTGGCAACTAATCAAGAATTATTTGAGGGTAATATAATTACTGCAGATGAAATTCATATGTTAAGTCCTGGTGATGGACTGAAATGGAGTGATTTAGACAAGGTGATAGGTAAAACATTAAGAAAAGATTTATTAAAAAACACACTAATAAAATTAGAGGATTTGACTGATGAAATTATATACTAATGGTTGTAGTTTTACTTGGGGTGCAGAGTTATCTGATAGAAATTCAAGGTTCGCTGGACTACTCGCAAATAAATTTGGGTGTGAATTAGTTGATGATTCTCTGAATGGTGCATCTAACGAAAGAATATTGAGAACCACACTTGACTACTTACAAAACCCAAACACAGACTTAGAAAACTTAATGGTTGTAATTGGTTGGAGTGGTATATCAAGGAAAGAAATATATAATGGTGGTTGGAGTAAAATGACACCGACTATGATTGGAACTAATGATGTGGCTACACAATATTACTCAAAAATACAATCAGTCCAACAAGACAATTTAAATTTCTACTACCAAACATTATTACTACAAATGTGGTTAGAAAAGAAAAATGTAAAATATTTTATGTTTAGGATTGATGATGGACAAACAAAAATGATGATAAAAGATGGAAGTAAAAGAGAAGTTACGGACGGATATGATACTTCATACTTAACCAAGGAACAGGCAAAAGATATTAATATTAAAACATTTCCAAGTTATTTATCTAATGGTATGACATTTAGAGAATACGCATTAAGAAATGGTGGTGGACTAAAACCAGGTAGACACCCAGATGAAAAATCACACGAACTATTTACGGAGCACATTTATGAAAATTTATGTTGATATAGATAATACTATATGTACACAAGAAAAAGAGGACTATGGTCAGGCAACACCTTGGTTAGAAAATATATTAAAAGTAAATAAATTGTATGACAAAGGACACGAGATTACATATTATACTGCCCGTGGTAGTGTAACTGGTATTGATTGGTATGACATTACTAAAAAACAATTAGATGAATGGGGTTGTAAATATCACGAGTTGAGTGTGGGGGAAAAGCCACATTATGATTTACTAATATGTGATAAGACAATGAGAATAGAGGAGATAGTAGTAGAAGATGAAATCTTTGAATGAAATAGCAGTCGTCGTTCAGGCGAGAAATAACTCGGAGAGAGTTCCACAAAAAATGTCACAGGGTATAAATGATTATCCATTTGCATCAACAAGTTTGTTAGATATTGTGTTGGGAAAATTAACAGAAAGTAAAGTGATTAAAAATGAACACATTTATTTATCAGTTCACGAAGAGAGTCTAATCAACATAGGTGAAAAATATCCAATCAACATTCACAAAAGAAGTTGGGAAAGTGCCAATGTAGATAGTGGTATTGATGTATTGTTTGATTGGTGGGATAAACTTCCATACAAATATGTCGTAATGGTTAGTGGGTGTAATCCATTTCTAAAATTAGAAACTATTGAATCCTTTTTCAATAAATATATGTTTTCAAAACACGACGGAATGTTTAGTGTGGTTGAAAAAAAGAATTACTTCTGGAATACAGAAGGTGAGATGTTAAACAAATGGCCTGAGGGTCAAGACCTACTAAATACAAAGGCAGTTGAAACTACATATGAGGCAGGACATTGTTTATATGGTAGTAAGATGTCAGATATTGGTCAAGGTAAATGGGTTGGTAGTTGGACTAAAAAAGATGACCCAGTATTATTTCCGGTGAGTGAATTTGAATCATTTGACATTGATGAACAATGGCAGTTTGATTTGGTAAAAAGTTATTATGAGAAACAGAACTAAAAAATTAGTAAAACAAATAAGAGAATTAGAATATGTAGAGGATAGGCTGGCACTACTTCACGAAACATATTCAGATTGTAAAGCAGTCATACTGGCACCAGGTCCAAGTTTAAATGATTATGAAAATATAAAAAAGGACTTAGAGTTAAGAGATGACTTGGTTGTATTATCAATCAAACAGGCCTATGATAAGGTGGGTAGTTTAACAGACTTTCATATCGTAAACACATATAACTTCGATAAATATAATGGATATGAATATGAGAGTGAAAATTCTATCGTTTTCTATGGACTATCAGAGTCTTTCGCAAATGAACAAATGGAAAAGATACTTGTTAAACCAAGTCTTTGTGATTTATTCGTAATGGTAAAAAATCCACCTTATATAGAATATTCAGATTGTATTCACAAATCAGCTAATTTTGATTTGTTTAACTTATTGAAAGATGAGAACAGGTCACAATGGGGAACTTCAATATTGTATGAACAGGCAATTCCAATGGCATTATTATTAGGTTGTAAAGACATAACCACGATAGGTTGGGACTTGACTACCGGAGTTCACTCATACAAAGATGATGAGGTAGAGTTCAAACCTAACAAGGATAATGTTGATGTAGAGAGAACAGATGATTCTATTAAAACTACGAAAGAATTATCTGAATGGTTTGAAAAAGAAAATATAAATTTTAAAATAATATCTGATGTAAATTCGGCTTCTGATAAAATAAAGAGGATAAAAAGTATAAATGAAATTAGAAAATAGATATATTATCGGTTGTCATTGTATGTTTTATGAGATAGATATGGTAGAAGAATATCTAAACTCACTTAAATTGGCAATGGAAGACATAGAAAATAAAGAAAATATCAAAGTAGAGATGATGTGGAATATGTCTGAATACTTTGAACAATGTGAAACTACAAAATCAATATACTCAAAGATTGAAAAACTTGAAAGAAAATATAATTTTGATAGTCTATTCTATGAGGATAATGATAATCCATATACTATGGCAGACTATCGTAGAGATTTAAATAACAAATGTAATGCATTTGATTATGTGATATGGGGTGAATCAGATTGTCTAATGCCAAGACAGACCTTTGGTGTATTAGAACAACTAAAAACCTATGCAAATCAACAAGGTATTCACAGATACATAACTACATTTGGTGTTAGAAAAATGTGGGACGAGAGTTGGAAAGTATTGGAACACCCAAAATTTACAGACAAACCATACTATGAAATGGATACAGAGGAAGAAACAAGATTAGCCACAACTTCACCTTGGAGTATAAGATACACTATGTCACAACAGGAAATGGACGAGGTAAATCAAGATACAGAGGATTTAGATGTTAAAATGATTACTTATCCAAAGTTTGATGGAAGTGGATTGGTGATATCATCAGACTTATTGAGAAGTGGTGCAAATGTTCCACCGGCAGTTTATATGAACGGGGACGATACGAGTTTCTTAGAAAGCTGTAGATTACATATGGGGGAAAATTATAGACAATTCGTAGTTAAAAATATATTGAAAGTTCATAACAGGACACACCCGAAAAAAAGAAGATATGTAAAAAATGAAGATGAAACTCTTACATCACATAAAAAAAGAGGTAAAAAGGCCTGGTATAAAACATTTAATGATATATCAAAGGGTAATTTAAGTAAATTGTTTTATAGTCAAGAAAGATTTTCAAATTACAAAGACTTTCAAAAGGCATTAGGTAAAAACAAATGAAAAATGTAGTATTTATACCGAACATTGATTTAGGAAATGGTAGAAACAAACCATACGAATATTCAATCAAGAGTTGGAAAAAGTTTTGTGATAAATATGATTGTCAGTTATTAGTATTAGAGGATTTATTAGTTCCAGTTGAATCTATGAAAGTAACTTGGCAAAGATTCTATTTGTTTGATATCTTAGAACAGAACGAAATAGACTATGACCAAATACTATTAGTAGATGCAGACACAATAGTTCACCCAGATTGTCCTAATTTCTTTGAGGAAACTAATCACGAATATTCTGCAGTTGTAAATAATGGTAGTTTTGAGTGGGTAAAAAGGTCAGTAGAACAATATTCAGAACTAATGTTTGATAATGAAATACCATTTAATATCTGGGAATATATCAATTGTGGATTTCAAATAGTAAATAAAAAACACAAACCATTTTTTGAATATGTTACAAAATACTATCACGAAAATCAAAAACTAATTCAAGAGAGTATTGATAAGGTAAAGGCAGGAACAGACCAAACCATTATTAACTTTCTACTAAGACAACAAAACATCAAGATAAACTATCTACCAGTATGTTATAATTTACAAGACTTACACTCAAAACAATTATTATACTTGGCAGATGAGTATTGGTGGGACGATAGTAAAATAATATATGATAAGTGTGGTTATATATTTCACTTTAATGCAATACCACCCAACCCATTAAACAGAGATGCAAATTATTGGATAGAGAGAACTTATGACGAATTATATGGTTCTGATGAACCACCACTACAAAGATTGTTAGATAAACAAAAAGATAAATCAACTTACCACAATACCACATCAAATAAGTTTAAACAAGATTTGGTAGATTTCTTTGGTGATAACTTTAAAGATAAAGATATCTACGAGGTTGGTGCAGACGCAGGACTTACTACGAGAGTATTGAGTTTCTTGTTCAATAAAGTTTTTGTAAACAATAATTGGAACCCAAATCAATATGATATTAATAATGATTGGATTGTAAAAAAAGAAATAAAACATAAGAACACAACTTGGTATAAAAAATATTCAGTAGACATACGAAATGAAATTAATCACGAATTTGAAAATGTAACTTATATTGAAATGGATTCATACAATAAAAAAGGTTGGCCTAAAAAACTATTGAAAGATGTTTCAGTAGTATTCATAGATTGTATACACAATTATGAAGCGGTAAGTTTAGATATTAAAAATGCACTTAAATTAAAACCAGAGTATATTGTATTTGATGACTATGGGTTATCAACAATGGGTGGAGTAAAAAGAGCGGTAGATGATTTTATTGATAATGAAAAGCTAGAATTAGTGAAAGAGATAGGTTTACAAAAAGGAACATATGGTGCAACAGATAGAACAAAACCTATGGTATTTAATGATAGTGAGGGTGTTATATGCAAAGTGAAATAGTATTTTTTAGTGAATCTAATCTCAGAGGTAGAGTTCCAAGAGATTTTGAAAATGCCAGAACAGAGTTTGGTTGGTCAATAATGTTAGACGCAGAGTGGTGTCCATTGAATGAACCACCAAATAAAAAATATGACTTAGGGATAGTTATTATACCTAAAAATAATCCTAATGTTAATTTAAAACTGATAAAACAATATTGTAATAATGTTGCAGTAATGCAAGAGGGCCCACATTGGTATTATCAAGATTACTCGGTAGAGAAACAAATACATTATATCAACACATTAAGAAGTGCAGATTGGGTATATTGTCATAATAAATCAGATATAAGATATTACAGAGGATTAGGTTGTGAAGATGTAAGAGTTATGAGGTCAATGATGATTCCAGAAGGTCTGGATTGTCAAGATGGTTCATTATACAAAGAAGGAACATTACTGGGTGGTAATTTTGTGAGTTGGTATGGTGGTATGGATAGTTATTTAGTGGCATCAGAAGTTGATGAACAAAAATATGGTGTATCAATGGGTAGAAAACAAGAACAAGAAGACCAAATTGATGACATCAAATATCTACCTTATATGAATTGGAGACAATGGATAAATCACATAGGACAATATAGGGTTGGAGTTCATTTAATGAGAACACACGCAGCTGGAACATTTAGTATGAACCTAAGTTGGCACGGAACACCAGTAATTGGATACAAAGGATTAGATACACAAGAATTACTTCACCCACAGACTACCATAGAGGTTGGAGATTTAATTGGAGCCAAAAGAATAATAAAAAAACTAACAGAAGATTTTGATTTTTACCAAGAGTGTTCAGAACAAACAAAACATTTATTCAATCAGTATTATTCAGAACAGGCTTGGTTACAACATTGGAGAAAACAAAATGAAACCAATTAGTTTCATAATACCAAGTCGTAACAATAAAACATATTTAGAAATGTGTTATAATAGTATCAGGAAAAACTCAGGATACACACACGAGATATGTTTTGCAGATGACTTTTCAGAAGACGGAACTTGGGAATATTTACAGGAAATAAAATCAAAGGACGATAATGTAAAAATATATCGTAATGAGGGGCCTGAAAGATTAGGGTTGACTATATTGTATGACAAAATAGTAGAAGAAATGGCAACCAATGATAGATTGTTATTTTTCCATAGTGATATGTATTTATTTCCAGAGGCATTGGATTATGTTGATGAGTATTTAAAAGAGGGAGTGGTTGTAACATTAACAAGAGTTGAACCACCATTACACCCCGAAGGACCAGAAAAAATAGTTGTTGATTTTGGTATCGAACCAGATGAACTAAAAGAACAACAATTATTAGATTGGTATCGTAGGTATGAACCAACACAAGAAATTACTGAGGGAGTATTTGCACCTTGGTCCATTATGAGAAAAGACTTTGAATCTATTGGTGGACACGATAAACTATTTAGACCACAATCAAAAGAGGATAGTGATATATTCAATAGATTACATTTAAGTGGTGTTAAATTTATACAGACTTGGAAAGGGTTGGTATATCATATGACAAGTAGAGGTTCAAGGTTTAATCCTTATTCAGGTGGTGCACCAGGTAAAGATAGTCCGGAGTGGTTATACACTACGAATAAAAATATGAGAGAGTTTATTAGAAAATGGGGAACTATGGTTCAACACGACCACCATATGAAACCAATTGTATCACCAGTATATAGTATTGGATTTGAATTAACCAAACCTGCACCAGTTGATATGATAAGATTGTTAGAACCTTGGTGTCAGTATATGGTGGTTCCAGCGAGAGAAGAATTACTACAATATATTGAGGAAGAACAACCAAACACAGATTATCAGTTGGATAAAAAATTACACACGGATATTCCAAAAAATCCAATATATGATATAAAGGTGGTGTTTGACCCAACTAAATTTAATCAACAAAGTTTTAATATATTACAAAAATTACCAGACATCATTAAAGATAGTGGGTCTGAGGGAGAAAGATTCGAATTAGATATATTCGATATATGGATAGAACAAATGGTAGAACACCAAGAGGATAATATAAATGCAATATAAGTTGAGAACAAAGGGAACAAAAGAAACAGTAGATGTGGTATCTACATCAGGTGATAGGGAAGCGAAACAATTCTTCCAATTAAAAAAGAGATTACCACTTGAGACCTTTAATAAACTATACGAGGTAGTAAAATATGACGGAGATAGACCTACACGGGTTTAAACACGACGAGGTAGAGGACAAACTAGCAAACTTGTTAATTATTCATTACAATATGAATAACTTTCCTATCAGGATTATAACAGGTAAGAGTGAAAAGATGAAGAAAATAGTCCGTGAGACTTGTGAAACACAAGGGTTCACGGTAGATAACTTCTGGAACGATAATCCAGGAGCAATAATAATAAGGAGTTAAAATGGAAACATTACAAATATTAGGTTGGATATACTTAGGAATAGGATTAGGTAGCATAGGTGGAGTAGTAGGATTAGGATTATTCCAAGGAGGTAGAATAGCCAGTTTCAAAAGAGAAATTTATGATTTAAACGAGGACAAGAAGTTATTAAAGTATCAACTTGAAAAGTCATACAAACGAGGTAAGCCAGCCCCAAGAAAAAGAAATTGGAAAAGAAAACCACGAAAAAAATAGACAGATTTTCTAATTAGTGATATTTATTAGTGTATGAATAAACAAGACAAACAAGATTTACAACTAATAGATTATCGTTTGGACGAACAAGACAAACGAGTTGACTTGTTGCATACAGAATTCAACACAAAACTTGGTGATATTCACGAAGATATCAAGTTTATCAAAGAAAACCTATTCAATCCTGAAACAGGATTATGGGCTGAAACCAAACTAAATTCCCAACATAGACAAAACACATCAAAATGGAGAACCATTGTAGGTGGTGGTGTAATTGCACTAATGATTGATATGTTTTGGGATATGTTCACAAAATAAATCAAAAAAAACAACGAAAACGCTTGACTTTCTCGTTTATTAGCCATATATTATGGTGTAATGATAAATGATATAAGGATAAATTAATTATGGATATGGGAACTTTTGCTATGGGTTGTATGAATTATGAATTAAATAGGGATAATGGTAAATTACCCCAACACGACCAAGAATTCCAAGCCGAAACTGGTATCGGACCAGTATATAATATGGGTAGACCACAAACAAGAGATGAGATGAGAGAAAATCTTGAAGAAGACGGAAGAATGACACCGCAAGAAATAGAGGACTGGTTAGATTCTTTAGAAATGTAAAGAAAAGACTTGACATTGTCATTTATTCTTTGTATATTGTATAAAGAATTAAAGGAAAGGATAAAAAAATTATGGTTATATACGGAAAAACATTAGAGATTAAAGATGTAACTGAGGGTTACACAAAAGAACAAATAGAACAAAATATAGAGCAGTTCACAGAAGATAGAAATGAAGCTCTTTATGATTTGTATGAGATGAAAAGAGAAACTTTGGCTTTCAACGAGGGTGGAAACAAATATGGTTATTTAGAGTTGATAGATGATACTGACTTCTTCACACCAGAGGATTTTACAGACACTTACAATGTCAAAGGTTTCACAGACGAGGAAATCGTAGAAATATTAGGAGAAATGATATAATGATAGACAGAATTGAACAATTAATAACAACATTAGAACAAGAGATTAACGACGGATATAATACCTTGCCTGATTATCAAACAAATAATGAAGGTAAGACTTATGTCAATAGTGCTCAATGTACTTTGAATGAATTACAAAATCAAGTATTAGAATTAAAACAAGGATTAGAACAAGGTAAAAACTTTTCATTACTTGGGGAGGATAACTAATGGCTAAAGACCAAAGATATTTTGTAGATGTGTGTTTGGAAATATATGTTCCGGACCAAGGGTGTGGTGATAACGCTCTAATCAATGAATCCAAAGATGCTAATTGGTTCGCCAATGAGATATGTTCTCAGATACCAAAAGCAATAAACAAGAATTTTAAATATTCGGAAAGACCATACTCAGTAAATGATGCGACTTTCGTAAAACAACAAAGAGGTTAATATGGCAATATTATTTGAAAAGAACTTTGAAGACCCAAACGAGAAAATCGTTAGACAATTTACTAATTGTTGTGGGGCAAGTGATAAAGGAACTGAATATGGTGTAGTGTGTAGAGGTTGTTATGATAACATTGATGAAATTATGGGAAAGGGAGATGAAGAACTCTTTGAAAATTATGTTGATACTAATATAATAGGAAAATTTAAAGAATTTATAAATGAGAAGTGGTGGGATTATGATGAGTGGCACCAACATATAATTAACAAAATGGGAGTATGAGATGACGGAACCAATGATAACATTAAGTGATTTAGTAGAAATACTATCAACAGATTTAACAGAAGCAGAAATAGAGGCATTTCTATTTGAGTGGGGGATAGCGTGATAGACTTTATCAATGTATTAATAATTTTCGGTATGGCATGGGCTATATCAAGGCCAACAAACAATATGAGGTAATATGTTAGAAAATTTTGTATCAATAGGATTAACTACATTGTGTGGTGTATTGGCATTGTATACACTTATTAGGAGTCAAGATAACTAATGGATATGATTATTTTATTTTTCGCAACTATGTTGGTGTGTATTGGGTGTATTTGGGATATGAATAGGTGGAATAGATAATGCCTACTGAAAAACAATCGTGGTTAAACAAATATCAAACTTACTATGCTCAAACCGAGTATAACAAAGAACACTACGGAAAAAGAATTAAACAACTACAAGCAATGTTAGAGGACGAGGAGTTTTTAGAGTTCTTATCACACAAAGAACACAAAGAAGACATATTGTTATATTTAGCAAAGTCTAATGAGTTCGATATGTATATCGTATTTAATGAACAAGGTGAACCTTATATCGCTGACAAAGATTTTGGACTAATCAATTTTATGAAAAAAATGAGTGGAACATTTCAATCAGAAAGATATTTGAAAGATTCAATAGTTAGAAAACAAGCCAAACGATATGTGGAAATGTATCTATGGTGGAATAAAGAACCAAAAGATTACTTAGAGGACTTAGAGGAGTTACCATTTTAATAAAAAAACA
>Ga0206126_10004119_pt1 | contig 14251 bp, 15 predicted proteins | sample Helgoland_Spring_5_FD_148621 | JGI IMG/M metagenome (GOLD analysis project Ga0206126, IMG submission 148621) | Pelagic subsurface seawater microbial communities from Kabeltonne, Helgoland, North Sea - Helgoland_Spring_Bloom_20160412_1 | ecosystem: Environmental > Aquatic > Marine > Epipelagic ...
GGCGGAATTGGTAGACGCGCTATCTTGAGGGGGTAGTAACTTAGGTTGTGGGGGTTCAAGTCCCCCCATCCGCACCATTAAACTGACTCTCATAGTCTTTTTGTACATGACACCATAAATTGGCCATTTGGCCATCTTATGGCGTTTTAGGTCAGCTAATGTGGCCAAAGACTCCGACTTCGATTAACACCCAACACCGTAGGCTTTATTATAAGGTAGATCAAAACGAGCCTCTAAACACTTAACCACGTTGAGATTCGGTGGCCACGGGCGATCAACCACATTGCCTAAACGATCGGTTAATACAAAACCTTCTGGTTTTGGATGATTTTCCAGTGCTTTCCTTGCAGCTATCAAGGCCTCGCGATCTCGGAGAAAAAAGGCCAGAGTTGCATCCAAATAATACGATGCTCCAAAGTGATCTTGTTTGCTGTCTTTATCTTGTTTTATTTCCTCGGTCATCAATTGCGATGCAGTGGTGTAATCACCAGCAGATGCCCTCATTTGGGCCTCGTGAAATAAAAGTGAGTTTGGTTTAAGGTTTTCCTCCCTGTACAGCGCGATCAAGTCTGCGGCCTCAGAGAAGCATCCTTTGTCAGAGAGCACCCGCCAACCGCCTTTATAATTCTGATCAAAATCATTCATACTGAGGGCTAATTGCTTGGTTAAGTTATAGCTGCAATCTATATCATTATCTATGGGTTTATCCGTCGACCAGCTTTGTGGAGAACTGAGAATTAGGAAGACTACTAGAAATACTGTTTGCATGTTTTGACTCCTTTCAGTGCGGCCTTTGGGTCAGCTAGTTTGGCCAGATTGGTTGCGTTGATTAGTGTTGCCTCTCTTATCAAATACTCGAAATAGATGCTGCCGTCATGGCGTCGCTCAAGATAGTGTTGTTATGCAAGATCACCACCCCATGTATTTGTTAACTCCACCTCGTAACCATTTGGATCTTCCACTTTACACGCCAAAGTTCAGCGTTTTCGTAAACCGCCAGTTTCGCCACTCTATTTCCAATTATCATTCCTTGTTGAGAATGGATTTCTTCAAGAATCACAAAACCTAAATGATTCTTAAAGGGTATTTACCTGAAGGTTGACGTGATCTATCCCTGTCGCTTCTAGCGTCATAGCTCACTTTTAAGCGAGTAAAATTCCCACCATGATGTTTTTATTAGCAATACTATGCGTCTTTGCCATTTTTCTTAAATTTTTCGGTGGGCAATCTTTTTAGAGCTAATCCCATCGTGGCAAACATGACATCAAAAACAATACCTTCATTAGATATAAACTTAATATCTGGATAAGCATCAAAAACACTTGTAATCAGTATGAGTAAAATAAGACCAAATACTGAATAGAGTAACCAAATTTTAGTAGATGAACTCATCGTGAAACTTCCTTGTATTGCGTCCGCTGCCTTTACTTGTTAGAGCTTTTCCCCGCATGAATTACACTTCTGTATTCAATTGCAACCAAAAGCCCTCGAATTTGTTCTGATGCAGCCAAAATGGCCAAAACGAAAATACTAAATCTTCCCGAAAGAACAACCCAGCCAAAGCTTTCAAATGGTATATTTTGGGGTGGTATAGACTGCTCCAATCCCTTAGCTGCTAGTTCCAAGACAAGCAGGCCAATTATAAGGCCTACGTTGATAACGACCTCTTTTTTAACCTCACCAAGGCTGCTTAAAGCAACGCCTATTTTGTCCGTATTACTATTGAGCGCAGAGACATCTTTAGAAATATTATCGATGTAACTGAATAGTAAGACTGAGAATGAGGTACCAACTAATACTATCACGTTAAAAGATGCAAGGATCTCTGAAAATATAGGCGCCGCGCCCCCATCAGTAATGTGCAAGCTAGCGAAACAAACAATAATTGAAACGGAGATAGCAAAGCCGACAATAAGCGGTTTTCTAGCCCTTTTCCATATCCTTGATAGTGGCATATATTTCTGACCCTAAATTCGCTTCTTCATAATTATCTGGGCGCTCTATATTGGGTTGCTGTCCCAGCTGCATTTGTGAATCGTCCACAATCTCACTGTCTAACTCTGGAAGAGCAACGGTATCAATATTTTCATTGCTACTATGAGCTTTCTTACCACCTCTGTCACCCTCTGTAACAACACTCCAACTACCTTCACCTTCTGCTATATATTCAAGATAGTTTAATACTGGCTCATTTGGTATTTTTAACTCCCCGGCTTCATTTTTGAGTGTTATATCTATTTCTTCTTGGCCAAAAACTTCTTTCAGTGATTCAAGAGCATCTCTTGCTTTTTGGTTTGTATCCAGAATATTTGGCGATATCAGCTTAAAGTCTAGACGGTATATTTTGCTCTTGGACTCAACTATATTCCAGAAAGTACTAGCCTCAGACTTTCCTTCAACAAATATTCTATGGTTATAGACTGACAATACAGGCTCAGTAAAAGCAATCTGCAGCGACCTTGCAATATGTTCTGAGGTGCCAAATCGCCAATCTTTTCTTACAAATATATGCTGAGTAACAACATCGATAACGACCGTGATAGGTATCCAATTATCATGCTCAAACTCTACTATATCACCAGGAACCCTCTCGCCAGTCTGTTGTTTTTTTAGTTTGGCGATTTTTCCAAGATAAAGCCTATTTTCTGGATAATCATAACCATATGATGGCTTAAGTGCATGGAATTCACATACGCTAAACACAGCACCATTGTTTTTGAATTCTCTATCTGTTTCTATCGCAGGCAAAATTGCTTCGCCTTTTATATTTGGGATCGGATTAGATTCAATTGATTTTTGAGACTCTTCAACAAGAGAGTATCTTAAAATCAGATATTCCTTATCGCTCATTATTGTTTCCTTGGTGGTTATTCTGGGGCTTTAACCCCGCTATAAATTGCAGCTTTGTAGTTGGTTGATTTGTGGTAGCGTAGCGTTAAGCCACAAAGCAAGCGACGGAAAAGATGTCAATTTGACGACTTTGTTAGTGGCCGAACAAGCTGACTCAACACATGAGAGCAAACCTCGGTAGAACTTACACCATAACGCATAACACATTTTTCGCTGACACATTCGTCTACAGGATTTAATGTATGTGGATCATAGCATTCGTTAACATCAAACAAATGCAAGCTTTCATGCAGCTGAGTACTTAGCTTATGCTCATCAGGGGCATATTCAACTGCAATATACTTTCCCCAAAGACAGCAGCCATAAAAAGCATGAGGTGCCTCGTTTAGGCAGTGTTGCTTATAAAACTCAGATGCACCAGGAATAAAAAGTCTTTGTTCTTTGATGAAGAATTCTGATCCGGAAATTGCAGATATCTCACCTGAACTTTCCCACTGATTGATAGCAGATTGGAATTCTTCTGGGGCCAACCTAATTTCTAAATTTATGTCACTAGAGGCCAGCCTAAGAATGTTGCGCAAGCTTCGCTCCCAAAGTTCATGGACGCTCCCAGTATTTTTTTCAAAAATATTTATGATCATATTCACTAATATTTGAATATTGCGCATGCGCATTTAGCCGCTTTCACTGTTTTAGGAAAGTGACGGTAAGTGTTTGGTTTGATTTGATTCATGATTCTTGGACTCCTTTCCAAAACAAAGCGCGCGTGCGACTCAATATTCCATACTTTTAATCAACTGACTGATTTCTAGAGCAATTTAGAAAACAGAATAATGTAAATATGTATAGATCCATCTTAAAGAACGCAAAAAATCTGTCAATGAGTTAAATATACTAAATACATACACAGTGTATCTCTGCGTTAAACGTCCTTTAGCATATCCACATTGACACCATAATTAAGTCTTAAGCAGTTAAATGCTCTGAAGACGCACAACGAGTTGATTTGTTGCTCTGTCCACCAGCATCTAGAATCACACTGACTTATTCCTGAGTGCCATGACTTCATTGGTGGCTTAAATGCACCTGTCCCTGAGTACAGTTTGCATACCAGATATGGGGAGTTATGGTGAAAAGACTCAAATTAAGAAAGGGAATTAATGATGAAAAATAAATCATTTATGTATATTTTTTGCGTTGTTCTTTCGTTGGCTATGATGGGTGGAGTTAAAGCTATAGATTTAAGCAACAACTTGTCCTCTGATGTTGATAAGAGTGCTGTTGAGAAAAAATATCCGAAACCTCATGCAGATCATGGCTCGCTCACGGTCACTGACTATCTTTGGCACTTGGCACCAATTAAGTCGCAGGAAGATCTTATAGCACTGTCCAATCAACCGAGCCCCCTGGACGCTCTGGGTAACTACCACAAAGAAATGTTCGTAAAAAGTGTGCAGTTCCGTAAAGACGGCGTTGCAGGTTATTATTATGGTGGTCTTGAGGATGAACTAACGCCAACTCAGATTTACAGCATTTTGGCTTTGATCGGTAAACAAAACAATGTTGCCATGTTTAAAGATGCGCGAGTTGAAACTAAAGCTGATGCTATGTTACTTGTGGGCGAAGAGATAAGTTCTCACGATAATGAGGATTAGGTTAAGGCTCAACAAACTGGATTTCGAAATGAGCATGATACCCACGGTCCCGGTAGCGACAACTATAGATGTTCAGGAGCAGGGGAGTGTAAATATGCGTATGGGTAAATGTGTTCTGCGCCTCATTGCACGGGGAAAAATTATTCAGATGGAATCTAAAGTATGAAAGCTTTCAACTAACTAATAGCCATCGGGGTAGACTTAATACTCCGATGGCTGAGGATGTCTTTATGTTAGGACATGGTTATCACTGCCTAAAAGGCCATGCTTTTTTCACGTTACTGTTGCTTTATGTTATTGCCTTTTCACCAGCCGTAACAGGGTTTGAGTGTTCAAGTCAGACTGATATTGGTCAACTTCGTATTGAAAGTGACAATCTTAACTATGACGATACTCAGATAGTTACTGACGCGGAGGGTAACAGATTTAAACGGGATCTCAGGCCAGCGAGATTCGATGATTTCTACCAGACCTGCATAGTCCCAAAGCTTGAGTCGATAGATATTGAAGAACTCAGTGCACAACAGTCGTCAAAGTTATTCGATTTGTTGATGTCTGTCTATTTTGTCACCAAAAACCCTGAGATTTTAGACAGTTTCTATCAAATACTTGATAGCAAAATTACTCAAGGGCATGACATACATTCTGAACTTCACATACTTTACAAGGCGCTGCTTATGGCACGAGATATGGCTGGCGCCCGACGACTTCGATCTGAGCATGAAGATGCAGCCTTACCGCTCATTTGGCCTTTAATGGAGGGACAGGTTTTCACGGGAAGGACACGAATTCAGATAAATGAAAATCAGCAGGTATTGGAGAGGAAATCGTTTTCATTCCCCTCGGGAGGTTTTATCGTAATCTCTGCATCCACCGGCTGTTACTTTTCTAACCAATTTGTGCAGTGGGTAAACAGATCACCAGAAATGCAGCTGATTTTCCGCCAGCATGGGTTATTTTTGAGTTCACAAACTGCAGGTTTCTATCTTGATGGGGCAAGAGAATTCAACCGCACATCCGAGCCACTGGCCTTGAACTTCAGTTATAGTGATCGTGAGTGGCCAGAAATACAATGGTGGGGAACACCGGTGCTTTACTTTTATTTGGATGGAGAACTCAAGAGGCAAATTGCCGGCTGGCCCGAGGGGGGCAGGGAGGACGAACTTCGCGATGCGTTGTCTGCTGTCGGTTTGTTAAACTAGTGTTGCTGATGTTGCTCGATTTTTCCGTGACAGCATAAGTTGGCCATTTGGCCATCTTATGGTGTTTTAGGTCAGCTAATGTGGCCAGATTGGTTGCCTTGGTTTGTTAAGTTTTCCTCATTAAAGGCCCAAAAAAATCTAAAATTGTCGCATCTCTCCAGTTTGTGTTTGTTAATGAGTTTTTAACGCAGTCTCGATAAAAGCAGACTTAACCTCCCGGTAGTTATCATGTGCCAATCCTTTGCAGTCGAACTTAAGCTGGTTGTATCTTGAGACAAGATCAGGATTTGATCTTAATTTGTCCCTAAACTCGAGAAAACTCTCGTGTTCTGATCCGTTAGCTACAAGTTGAAGTGCGACATCTTCATTGTATGTCGAACTGATCATCATACAAAGTGAGTCAGTTCGAAGTGTATTAAGCTTTTCGCTGAAACCAATGTGTTTGATGAGATCAATTGCTTTTAGAAAATCATCTTGGGTAACGCCAACAAAGATATCTAAATCGCCCTTTGAGACAGCACCCGGGATAGCAGACGAGCCAACATGTTCAACCCTAGCGTTCGGCAGAATTTCGATAATCTGTGCTTTAACCTCCAAGAAGATGTTTTCAATTCTAAAAATAAACTGAGAGCGATCGAAAAATTGCATTTATCTATCCATTAACTCCGCTGAGTACGCTGTTGGGTTTCAACCTTCTAAAACACAACTCACCCACTTCCTCTGGAATATTACCAAAATCAGGCAGATTAATTTCTATCTTAACCTTACTGTAATCCCCGCATTTTAAGAAGCAACTATTCGTAGAAAACTTATGCTGCCTCCAGCAGCTGTCGGAACGGTACGCCGACCATCGCTGTATGAGGAAGTTAGTTATTGTGTAGCGAAGCAAAACCAAGCAACCCGTTGGCAATCCGTTCACTTTATGTGCTGGTTAGTTTTACTTTTTGCTAGCTAGAGTTGCTGCAACTAGTTTTAGAGCTTGCTCTTCAGTAAAACCCTCTTTCAACAAAGCGTCGTAGAAACTTTTTATATATTTTGCATTGGCTTTAATTAGTTTGGGATCATTCATGACTCTCATGGAAGTTTCTAGTTGCTTTGAAAGTTGCTGTGCCATTTTTTCATATTGCGCGTCATTATTCGCGAACGAAGTACCGGAAACTAAAGTAGTGATTATTAAAAAACTAAAGATTATTACTTTCATCGTGACTTTCCTCGTAACACTAACATTTTTATATTGCGCATGCGCATTTACCCGCTTTCACTGTTTTAGGAGAGTAGGGATAAATGTTTGGTTTGGTTTGGTTTGGTTTGGTTTGGTTTGATTCATGATTCTCGGATTCCTTTCCAAAACAAAGTGCGCATGCGCATTAATCTTCTTGCCGTTGCGCGTTAATCTTCCATGCTTTTAATCAACTGACTGATTTCTAGAGCAATTTAGAAAACAGAATAATGTAAATATGAATAGCTTTATCTTAGAGAGCGCAAAAAATCTGTCAATAGGGAAAATATACTAAATACATGCACAGTATATTTTTGTGCACCTTGTCTATTACATTTCAGCGTCTACCCATTAAAGAAACCCGGTTTATCAGTTTTTTACTTAAATCGAAATGCCGTCATTGATCGGGCAGTAAGATTAAACGGGAGACTGTATGGGCCTCAATAGCCTCATCGCTAAACCACCAGTATTGGCGAGCCTTCGGATCCATCCAGTCTGAGGTTTGATCAGCGAGATGAGGGTTAAAGGTTCGCCTCACCGAGCCACCGGGCAATTCGTGTGCATGCTCTGGTTATGTTTAAATTCCAAGTGTAACCACTAATTCTTCATTCTCGATTATGACATTTTTCAAAATCAACTTAGCTGCGGCTTGTTTTGCATCCCCAGTCTTAAGTCTATAAATTGGGTGGGTAGAATAATAATCTGCCAAGGCCTTTTCTAACACTTTTGTAGCTTTGCTAATGTATTTTTCTGGAACACCTTGAATTGATAAATCTTCTATTACTGGATCGGTTAGATAAAATTCCCCTTCATCAGCGGCATATTTTATACCACCAGAAACGTCAATAGACCCACCAAACGGTTTTGCCTCCTCGGCAAGTTTAAGGTTGAGAATTACATCTAAACCTGCATTTATCCTTTCACTGCCATTTTTCAACTCAATTCTAGGATGGTCAAGGGTGACTCTAAAAATGAAAAGATATGCTTTTGTTAGTGGCAATTTTTCTGCCATTTTCTGCTGTATTTCGTTTTCTGGGATTCGCAATATGTACTCCTTTCCAGAAAAATAGAAATAGGCTCCTGCAATTACTGTAAGAACAACAACTATCGCTACTAATGATATTTTTTTCATCTATGCTCCTTAAACATAACGCCTTGGGCAGGGGCGTGCTGAAAAGCACGTCCCACGACTGAAAGGAGCAGCTTGCCCCAACTGGTTATATACTTTATATCCACTGCGTTTGGAATACATCGTTACTCCTCGGGCCTAAACCTACAAAACGGGTCAGTTATTTCGTTGCCTGATCGCACCAATTATTTTTCCGGCGGCCGCAAAAACAAGCGTGAATATTCCAATCAATATGAACAATGTTCCTAGCGGGAGAAACATGCTCTCATGTATTACGCGGCCTTTATCTAGGTACTGATAGAAGGTGTTCTCTAACCAGACGAACGCACCACCCATCAGAAGGAATAATAGTCCTGCGACTAAAGGCTTGCTTACGAGTTTAGGTTTCATAGCTATTAGGCATATAACATTTGTATATTGCCCATGCGCATTTAGCCGCTTTCACTGTTTTAGGAAAGTGGCGGTAAGTGTTTGGTTTGGTTTGGTTTGATTCATGATTCTCGGATTCCTTTCCTAAACAAAGCGGGCATGCGCATTAATCTTCTTGGCGTTGCGCGTTACTCTTCCATGCTTTTAATCAACGACTGCTTCATACAGCAATTTAACAAACAGTGGAATATAAATGCGAATACGTTTATCTTAAAGTGCATGCAAAATTTGTCAATGAGTTGTGTGTACTGATTAAATACTCTGTGCTTTTTGTGCACCTTGTCTATTACATTTTAGCGTCTACCCATTAAAGAAACCCGGTTTATCAGTTTTTTATTTAAATCGAAATGCCGTCATTGATCGGGCAGTAAGGTTAAACGGGAGACTGTATTGGCCTCAATAGCCTCATCGCTGAACCACCAGTATTGGCGAGCCTTCGGATCCATCCAGTCTGAGGTTTGATCAGCGAGATGAGGGTTAAAGGTTCGCCCCACCGAGCCACCGGGCAATACCGCTCTGACTTTATGGGAATCATTGAGGTCGGCGGTCATTCTCAGGGAAGCAAACCACTTCGAGTTGAAGGGCTGATCCTGTGGGTATAGCGCACGGAGCAGGGTCTCGCCTGAGCCCGACATAGCTACGCTTCGGTTACCCGTCAGTTCGCCGAGCCAACCCTTTAGACGCAGTGGCCCCACGAATTCAATACGGTGCACTTCCCCCCACTGCCAATTTGTTCTGTCCTCACCGTACTCGGCGGTCAGGCGTGTCAGTGCTGAGGCCGTTGCGCGCCGAATCAAAGTGGTCAGATCTTCAACTGCATTGGTGCGCTGATCATCGAACCAGCGTGAATTGCCCTCCTTGAGCATGGCATCAAATCGTTGTTGCCAGACGTACCAGTTTGAAAGGTATGCAGCGCTGATCTCTTCACCCATCTCATCGACAAAAGTAGCTCGCGCCAACTGGCGTATCACTTCTTGAAATAATGTTGGCGCTATAAGTTGCGCATCATCCCGGTAATCCCATTCACTGAGTATTGCTCCCACCCTTTTTAACGAGGCCTCGTCAGCGGTATTGAGGGCATCAGCCAAAATAGGCGCTATCTCCCGCGCGAACAGATTCAGTGTGTCGTATTGTGCTGTCCACACCTCCTCAGCAGTGACCCTTGGTGCAGACAACAGTTCTTTGATTCGCTGATAACGATAGGTGGGAGATGCATAGGTGGTATAAACCCATGGATAGTCGGCAGGTGCCGTCATATGATTTGCCGATCCGGTCCAGCCATGCTTGGGATCTACCTCTCCCGGCATATTCACAGCCGGGATGCGTCCGCCCCAATTATCCACTCCGTCAGTCACCAGAAAGGGCACCATGCCATCACCAGACAACCGCTTTGGTGCAGCACCGCTCGCATGGCGCGCAACGCGGCCCGATGTATCACCGACGACAAAGTTCAGGGAAACGATGTTAGTGTTCGACACTGATTCCAGTGCTTCATCGACATTTGATGCGAGCATTAGCGTGTCTAGTCCCAGCGTATCACCCAGATATTCAGCGGATGCCCAGCGCAAAGACAGCACAGCCTTATCACCCAATTCTTCTCGATGATCACTAATGACAGGGCCGCGTCGGGTAAAGCGAATATCCAGCATGACGTCGCGATAGCCCTTCTCGCTTGTCGGATCGCTGACCCGAATGCGTTCAGTAACAACGTCGAAGGGAATAGAGACCTCACCTTCGAGGTAATGTTCTGATCGATCTGGATCGAGGCGCTCGATATATAAATCCACTGTGTCGGCATAGGCGTTGGTCACGCCGAATGCTACGTGGTCGTTACGACCAATGACAACGCCTGGCAAGCCTGCGGTCACTCCAACAACTCGTAGCTCGGGGGTGATGATACCTACCGGATGCCAAGGCCCCGGCAGTGAGCGACTATCGAGATGAGGATCGTTGGTGACAACTGCCGCGGACATGCCTGCTTTCTCGCCACTGATCGCCCAATTGTTACTACCTCCAACACCCAGCTGACGCCAACCACTGCGCGTCCAAGCGGCGGGTGATGCGATGTTTATGGACAATTCATGGGCAGCCACGGGCGCGATGCCCTTCACCTGAGATTCATTGACGTCGTCGGGATTGATGGCCAGAGGCGCGATCTCTGCAAAGGCGGCTGCTCCGATCTCTCTAATCACCTCAAAGGCAACGAGTTCCGCATTCATATTGCCTGAGCTACCCCAACCCAAGTAAAAAGCTATGGCCAACAGTTCTGCCTCTGACCAGGGCTCCGGTGAAAACCCGGCGAGTGAAAATTCCAGTGGGTGAGTACTTTCTCGAGTTGTAATGTAAGTATTGAGTCCTTCGAGATAAAGCGATAACTGCCGGCGACTCACCGGCGTTAATATCTGGAGTTGTTGCCGCGCGATCCGCTCAAACCCAACAACCCTTGCTTCTTTGTCTAAATCGAGAATGACGTCATCGGGACCCGCTCCGAGTACCTCTGCTAGCCGACCGGTGGCAGCGCGCTTGGCGACTTCCAGTTGAAATAACCGATCCTGACCGATCACAAATCCCTGAGCGCGAGTTGCATCATCAAGAGATTCTGCATAAATATACGGCATCCCATTGGCGTCCCGAACCACGCTAACGGGTTCGTCGAGTATTGGCAATGCTAGCTCACCTGATACCTTACGGTCAGTCATGTGAGGCAGTGCCAGCCATATCACAATAACTGTAATAAACAATAGGACCACCGCTACTACCGTGGCGCGTAACAATAAGCGCATCTTAATTCTCCCTAAAACATTGCTTTAAAACATTGCTTTAAAACAGTGCTTTAAAACAGTGGATTGTTCTATTGACAGCTTGCTATGAAAATTTGTCACCAGACGTGCTCAGGGACTTACCGCTGGCTTTGCAATGTCCACCACGCCAATGTCCGAGTAACATTATCGTTGTCTTATTTCTCTCAACATAAAGCCAACATTGTACCGGATAGAGTACAGTAAAATGTTACAAGTTTGATCAGTATATTTAAATTGTATTTGTGGTCCTCCTTAAGCAGACGCTCACAGCACAGTGTAAAGGGTGAAGAGTTGGGCGCCCGCTAAAAGCTATGTGGCGCCCAAGAAATGATCTAAAAATCAAATTTTACGGCGAGACTAATCATATCTGTTCCGTCGAAGGACTCGTAAGCAACCTCAACTTTTTTACCTGCGCTGAAGTTATAACCAGCTCCGATTCCTGCTCCAAATTCCCACGAACTACTCTCTGCAAAGTCAGACCCTACGTTGACATTAAAGTCGCCTTTGGCATAGGTTGGTGCCACAAAGAGGTAGGCTCCGTTTTGAAAGTCGTATTCTCCTCGAAGCGATGCGGCTAAATAACTGTCGAGCTCTACATCAACTGAAGTAGAGTCCACCATAATAGTATCGCTGCCTATTCCCATGCCAATTTTCAGTTCGGGTGTTAAATAAAAATTGTCGGTGGCCTTTATTTGGTATCCAAGAGAACCCCATATTGCACCAACGCTTATATCAACGTTATCTTCGCTCTCTGAAAAAGAGGTATAGCCCATTCCTGCAACCCAGCCCCCTTCATGCTCATCTGCTAAAGCCACTGTAGTGAATGCTGAGGTTGCTACTAAACTTGCTAACATTACTGATTTATTCATTAAATTATCCTGGTTATGTTTTAAGAGGTATTTTTATACCTAAGCGAATAGACTGTTCCTTGAATTTATAGTTCCATTAGTCCCCGATATAGAAAACTTAGCGGGTTGCCGAAGGGGGTCTCAGAGACGCTTTGTTATCGCAAGAGGCTTTGTATTGATTGAGTTAGCAGATGATCTGGAACCCGTATAGAGAAGGGTTGTGGATGTTTCCTGAATATGCCGGATGGCGCTAGATATACAGCGGGCGGTGGTCCAAGCCATATTGGTGCAACCGGTACTGGCAGAGTCAATCATGTCATTAATTGACAAATCCAAGAATTATTTTGCTGTATTTTTGCGCAGATAAGAGGTGCTGGCAGAGCACCTAAAATTTGTCGTTGAATGGGCTGTTGAGGTTATTGATCTTGGTTTTTCTCAATAGTTTTAACAGCAGATTTCTACAACATTTAAGCATGGGATAAAGCACGGATGATGCGGCTTTTGATTTAAACATCCAGTAATTGAGTCGATTGAATATGCCCGATCGACTGCCGATGAGTGCCAGCGCGTGAATTGCATCGGCGCCATAGTATAGTTGCCCACCCATTTTTAATACCATGCCCTGATCAATGTCGAGGCCTTGCGAGGTGATCTCTTCCATAATGGCGCTGTTTTCTCGGGCATTCACAATGCAAAGATCACCCACACTTGCGCGAATATTGACCATCTGGCAGTAGGCATTACAAGCGGGACATTCACTATCGTAAACGAGCAATATTTGTTCTCTGTTTATATTACTGATCCTCTTGCATACATCAGTCTCGCTTTGGTGCTATCACAGCTTGGAGAACACGATCAATCGCCTCTTTCGAGGTCAATCTCGGCCCTTCAGCGCGTATGTTCCAGCCGGTGAAAACAAGCACCATGTCAAGTTCGGGTATAACAACGAGATGCTGTCCGCCAAAGCCGAGGCCAGCGAAGGCTACCCGCTTTTCTCCCCTGTACTGGTAATGTACTAGCCACCATTTGTAGCCATATTCCCAATCCCCATCCTCTGATGCTGAAACAAGAGGCGATACCGAGGTGTCTATCCAGGTGCTAGGGACAATGGGTTTATCTTGCCATTCTCCTCTGCGTAAAAAAAGATAGGCAATTTTTGCCATATCGCGGGATGTAAGAAATAGACCTTCTTGAGCGTCGGTTAAACCAAAGGGTGTGCGTTTCCAGAAAAAGTTGTCAATTCCCAGCGGGGTAAAAAGATGTCGCACAGCATATTCCTCCAGGTCCATGCCGGTAGCTTTGGTAAACACCTCCCCCAGGATAAGGGTAGCACCACTGTTGTACTGAAAAGCCTCACCGGGCTCTAATGACATGGGTTGATCCAGTGTAAACTTCACCCAGTTTGGATCGAGAGCCATGATGGTAAAGCTGTTCCTCGGATCTGAGTACGGATAATCTTCATTCCACTCCAATCCGGTCGTCATTGTTAGTAAGTGTTGAATGGTCATGCGACGTTTTCTGTCGTCGACGTTCGCAATCGTGTCAGTATCAAAAAATGTAAGCACTGGTGTATCGAGATCTGGGAAATCACCTCGCCCTACAGCGATACCCACGATAGCAGCAACGACACTTTTGGTGACTGATTGTATCGAGTGGAGGTTCCCCTTTTTCAGATAGGGGTGCCACCATGCATTAAAGTAGTTATAGGGGCCAGTGGGGTGGCGAACAACGAGAGGACCCGGTGTGGTGGCTTCTTTCTCATAAACTCGGTTGTAATCGTGTGTGTAATAGCGCTCATAGGCGAGTTTCCCATGACGGACCACCAACATAGAATCGACATAACCGTATTGTCTTCGACTAATATCCGCGTCGAAAGCAGATAACACCGCAGCATCAAGACCCACGTCTTCAGGCTCTGTCTTATGCCAATCTGTGGTTGGCCAGTAATTCTGTGCCCACAGTGAACCGGAACAAAGTATCAGACTAACCATTAAGCACGAGAGAGATTTTTCCATAAAAATGGTCTCCTTGATTATGTGCTATCTGCCAAAACAACACCTGCGGCTGCTATCGCCAATAGTGTGTGTCAGTAAACAGGTCTGCGTTTTCTGACCATCT
>Ga0206126_10004122_pt1 | contig 14243 bp, 9 predicted proteins | sample Helgoland_Spring_5_FD_148621 | JGI IMG/M metagenome (GOLD analysis project Ga0206126, IMG submission 148621) | Pelagic subsurface seawater microbial communities from Kabeltonne, Helgoland, North Sea - Helgoland_Spring_Bloom_20160412_1 | ecosystem: Environmental > Aquatic > Marine > Epipelagic ...
AGACGACATAATAGCCGACGAAGATCGCCAGTACGAAGATGGCCAGGCGGAAGACGGTGGGATCGACGTGTTCCATCAATGTGTTCCCTTCAGACCTTCATGCACCACGGCGCCGGCATGGGTGACCACCGCCGCTTTCAGAATCTCGTCTTCGAGGTCCACCGACAGGCCGCCGTCCTTGATCAACAGACCCACAAACGCGGTCAGGTTGCGGGCGTAGAGGGCGCTGGCGTCGGCGGCGATGCGGCCGGGCAGGTTCGACCAGCCGACGATGGTGACGCCGTTCTCTGTGGTCACGACCTCGTTTAGCTTGGAGCCCTCGACATTGCCGCCTGCCTCGACCGCCAGATCGATGATGACCGAGCCGGGTTTCATCGAGGCGACATGGGCGGCGGTCAGCAGCACCGGCGCGGCGCGGCCGGGGATCAGGGCCGTGGTGATGACCACGTCCTGCTTGACCACATGGCTGGCGGTTAGTTCAGCCTGTTTGGCCTGATACTCTGCCGACATGGGCTTGGCGTAGCCGCCGGCGGTCTGGGCGTTCTTGAACTCCTCGTCCTCGACGGCCAGGAATTTGGCGCCCAGGCTTTCGACCTGTTCCTTGGTCGCGGGGCGGACGTCGGTGGCGGTGACGACGGCGCCGAGGCGACGCGCGGTCGCGATGGCCTGAAGCCCGGCGACGCCCACCCCCATGATGAAGACCTTTGCGGCGGCGACGGTGCCGGCCGCCGTCATCATCATCGGGAAGCCCCTGCCATAGGCATAGGCCGCCTCGATCACCGCGCGGTATCCGGCCAGATTCGCCTGGGACGACAGGACGTCCATGACCTGGGCGCGGGTGATGCGGGGCACGAACTCCATGGCGAAGGCGGTGGCGTTGGCCCCGGCCAGGGCGTCGACGGTGGCCTTGTCGCGATAGGCGTCCAGCATGGCGATAACGATGGCGCCGGGCTTCAGCGCGCTGGTTTCCTGGGCCGTAGGGCCGCGCACCTTCAGCACGATGTCGGCGCCGTCCAGCACGGCGCGGGTGTCCGGCTTCACCACCGCGCCGGCGGCGGCATAGTCGGCGTCGGGAATGGAGGAGCCCAGGCCTGTCCCGGCCTCGACCGTAACGGTCGCCCCAAGGGCGATCAGCTTCTTGACCGTTTCGGGCGTGACGGCGCAGCGCGTCTCGTCCGTACTCCGTTCGCGGAGCGCCGCAACCATGAGGGTCATGTCTTTGGGACCATTAAATTCAGCCTGCTTGACCTTATTCACTTTTGCTGCGACCGAGCGATGGGGCGATCGACCGCGACTTCTCCACGGCATCCAAAATAGAATGAGCGCCCCATCTGGCATTGCGAAGCGCCAAGTGTATCGAACGCAAGCCTCTGAGCCCTATTCGTACAATATGGTCGCCTGACAACGCACGTCGGGCAGGCGATAGGGCTTGAAACACCGTCTGTTCAAAACCGTATGATCATTCCGTAGGTTTGTGGTCGGACAGCGTCGTCTGGCCCGCCTCGTCCGATGTCACGTTGGAACGAAGGCTAAATGGCAAGGCCTTTGTCGCGCGATGAATGGACGGGGTCAATCGATTTCTTATGCCGGATCACTATACCAATTCGGGCCATTGGTATGCGCACCGCTGAGCGGATCGGCTTTGAGAAGGGATCGGGAAGACGCAGAGCACCGGCTGATTGTATAAAAGATCAGCATAGAGCGCGAAGTGATAACGCCCTCCGAAGTTACATCTGAGCGTTTGAGTCGGCCCGTGCCACCTTCCGTCCCAGAGCCAGCTCGGTATCCCAGATCTCACGGTCCACGATCGCGCCGCGATGGCGAATAACGCAGCCCGCGAGAGCGTGACCGTCGAGAGCACTTGCTACCTCATCACGGCCCATGAGCCTTGAATGGAGATAACCAGCATTAAAGCTATCTCCCGCGCCTGTCGTATCCACGGCAGCGACCGCGGTCGTTGGAACCAAGATTGCCGCGCCGCCCCGATCGACAATGGCGCCGTGCGGGCCGAGCTTGACCACGACCTCCGACACCCCCAAGGCGCGCCATCTCTCGAAGGTCTGATTTGGGTGCGTTTCGCCGTGGAGCAGCGCTTCATCTTCGAATGTCGGCAAAACAATAGTGACGTACGCCGCAACTGACGCGTAAGCCTTTATGGCGGCATCGCGAGAAGACCAGTTGGCTGGTCGGTAGTTGGGGTCGAATACAACCTGCCCCCCACTAGCCGCGCACGAGGCCAAAGCCAAAACAAGTCTGTCCCGCTCCGGAGGGTCGAAGAGTGACAACGTTATCCCTGACAAATACACCATGTCGGCCGTCGCCATTTCATCGAGGGCGTCTTTACTACCCGGAAGATCGAAAAAGCGACGCGCAGCGCTGTTATCACGCCAGTAGGTGAAAGCTCTCTCACCCTCTTCGTTCGTTCGAATCGCATAGAGGCCCGTCACACGGGAAGGATGGGAAAGGACAAGTTCAAGTCCAATACCTTCCCGACTCCAGGCCTCGCGAAGTTCATCCGACCACGGGTCCATGCCCAGCGCTGTGGCGTAGCGGACGTGGACGCCCAACCGCGCCAAATATAAGGCCGTGTTCAGCGTATCACCGCCGAAACCCATCTGGACCGAGCCGTCCGGCCGTTTGGCGAGCTCAAGCATACACTCGCCAAAGGCTACGACGTTAGGGCTCACGAGAACAACAGGCCACCGTTGACGTCCAGGTTGACGCCCGTAATGAACGACGAGGCGTCGGATGCCAAGAAGGCGACCGTCTCCGCCACCTCCTCTGCGCGTCCCTCGCGCCGCAACGGCGTATTACCCGCGACCATTTTGCGAACTTCGTCTTTCGAGAAAGTGTCGTGGAAGCTCGTGTCGATCATACCAGGACACAAGGCGTTCACCCGGATTCCCTTGGGCCCCAGCTCCTTCGCGATCGCCCGCGTAAAGGTGCTGACTGCACCCTTAGACGCAGCGTAGATGGCCGCGCCAGGACCGCCACCGTCGCGTCCTGCCTGAGAAGAGAAGTTCACGATCGTTCCTCCCGCTACCATATGCGGGACCGTCGCATGAGCCATCAGGACTGCGGAACGAAAATTCAACCCCATTACCTGATCGACAAAGGCCGCATCGAGCTCCGCCAAAGGCCGTCGCGCAACCATGCCGCCGGCAAGATTGACGAGGATGTCGATCTGAGCGCCGTAGGCTGCGATAGCAGTTCCCACCACACTCTGAGCCCCGGCAGTCATCGATACGTCGGCGCGGCAGAGGACACCTTGGCCGCCCGCCGCCAGGATCGCGCCCAAGGTCTCGTTTGCGCTAGATTCGTCATTGGCAAAGTTGACGACCACACGAGCGCCCTCGGAAGCCAACTTCAGAGAGACGGCGCGGCCAATGTCACGACCGCCGCCAGTCACGATGGCTACCTTGTTTTTTAAACGCATCAGAGAACCTTTTCAGCAGAGGGAGAACGAGGCTCGACCGGGTCTATCCGACCCGTGATGAACCAGAGGGAGATCAAAGAGAGGGGGACCAGCGCCGCGACGAGGACGAAGATCGGGCCATAAGAGACCTTGGTCATTACAGGCACGAGCCAGGTCGTCAGCAGAGTGCCCGCGACAGCCGCCATGCCTCCAATGCCCGCCAGAGAACCCACAGACCGACCGTCAAAGAGGTCGCCAGGCAGAGTCTGGATATTACCGATGGCGATTTGGAATCCGAAGAGAACTCCGGCGATCACCAGTACGGCCATGGCCGGATCCGTCATAGAGGGGGCTGTTAGAAGACACGGCATCATGATGAGACCGCCGAGGGTGATGACGGCCTTGCGCGCCACGTCAATCGTGCGACCGCTTTTGATCAATAGACCTGACAGCCAACCGCCCAACAGACTGCCGAGCATCGCGCCCACATAAGGCACCCAGGCGAACAGTCCGATCTGCTTGATGTCGAACCCAAAGGTTTCAGCCAGATAGATTGGCAACCAGGAGACAAATAGCCACCAGATGGGATCGAGGAAGAACCGTGTAAGGATGACGCCCCAGCTTTGCCGGTGGCTCATCAACTGTTTTACCGTCGGTACGTAAACGGGTGCCACAGTGGCCTCTGGCGGCTGCTCCGCTCCCGAAGCTTCCAAGACCCGGCGAGCAGCCGCCGAAACTGCGGTGGGCTGAGGACCGCGGCGATAAATCACCAACCACGGCAGGAGCCACAGCAAGCCAAGAGCGCCGGCCAGCAGGAACGTCGCGCGCCACCCCATGGTCAGGAACAGGACAGCGATCAGAGGGGCTGAAATGATCGCGCCGATGGAAGCTCCGGCGTTGAAAATACCTTGGGCGAACGCTCGTTCTTCCTGTGGGAACCATTCGGCGTTCGCCTTGACGGCGCCGGGCCAGGCACCCGCTTCGCTGATACCCAGCAGCGCTCGGAACACGCTGAACGCCAGCATGGAGCGGGCGACCGAGTGTAGCGCGATCGAGATGGACCAGAGGCCGATCGAAAGGGCGAACCCCATCCGCACGCCTATCTTGTCGAATAGCTTGCCGAACACGAACTGGCCCAGCGCATAGAAAACCATGAAGATGGTGACCAAAAGAGCGTAGTCCTCTTTGGTCGCCCCTATCTCGAGCGCAATCTCAGGCCACATGACCGCTAGCGCATTGCGATCGATGTAGTTGATCACCGTGGCGATCGCGATCAGACCGATGATGACCCAGCGCAGCTTGGATTTCATTGACCGGCTCCTTGATCAAACCGAGCAAATGCGCCGGTCCATTGATAGGTGTTACCCCGATGGCGAATCGTGTGCTCACGGCTGGATTCGATCTCGTCGGAAACGGCCAGCACAAGCGTCGCGCCAGACGCCAGAGAAACCAGCACCAGTTCGGCGTCATCGCCCCTCACGCTGGTTATGTCCCGAATCCGACTGGTTGATCCGGACACAGTCTCGGCGCGGCCGTCATAGGCTCCGTGAGGTTCCAATAAGGCGACGAAGCTGGCGTCCGACTGACCCGTCATGCGGCGGATCAGGGCTTGTTCACGCCGAAGATTGAAGCGGGGATCGTTGGCTCCGCTCTCAACCAACAGAGCTTCTGTCGCAGCAGAGGCTGCGAAGCGATAGGTGTAAAAGCGGCCGCCGAGCAGCCAGGTCAAGCTGCGCACGTCCTTTTCGGCAGGCGAGCGTGCGTCGACCCACAAGTGCTGATAGCCGGCAGCACCACCCAAGACAGGGCGAGTCGCGGTGAACTGCTCCGCCTCGAAGCCTTGGGTAATGATCTGACCATTGAAGTGAACCGGGAGGTCATAGACGGCCGCCGCCTCACCTTGGGCCCGAACCAAATCAATCACGACCGGAAAAGTGAGGTCGGGGTGGCTGATCATCGTCAGGGTGCGCGTGATTGTCACGCCTGGGTAAGCGTTGCTCAGTCGGGCCGATGCAATCTGCAGACCGTCGGTGGCGGCGAACAATAGCGGCGTCGTGGGATGCCGCTCCCCGACGCGCCAATCGCCTCCAAACTGGCTTTCACCGTTCACGACCAAGGTGTTGTGGGCCACAGTCTGCTGCGCCCAACTGTCATTCTCCGGTAGGTAGCCCCCGCCGTCCTTAGCTTCGATATTCAGGAAACGGGCGGCACCATAGTCAGTGATCACCGCTTGGCCGTTGTCGTAGAATAGCCAGTTCAGCCGATCAAGATGTCCGTGGCCCTGCCCTTGCTGAGTATTTTTCATCACCAAGGCAGCGCCGTTCGACCTGCCGTCGCGCATTATAACCAGATTACCCAGATCGCCCCTTGGTCCATCCCGCATCGCCAAGGAGCGAAAGTCGAACGGCTGATCAAAGTTCTCGGAAAGCCCCTTAGCGATCGCAAGGCCGCCGGGTGACAGGATGGTCCGGCCTTGCCCCCTAGCGATCGACAGAAGCCGCGCGTCATGGCTCTGGTTATAAGCGACAGAGACACCGGTTAGGATCTCTTCGCTGTCCAATCCCTTGTCAGGAATGGCGTCGTTGATGGGGAAAATCAGCCCTCCGTACGAGGCCTGTATCACGCCCTCGACGGCTTTCAGAAGAACGCCATCCCGGCGCTCAAATATGCGGTGTTGCGGTTCGTTTCGTTGAATGGCGTCAGCGAAGATAATGAAAGGCGCCAGGGCGTAACGTTGATAGTAGGGGCCTTCCGCATAGTAACCGTCCGGAGAGAACAGGAGGTCAACCTGCCGCAGAAAACCGGCCTGTCCATTGCCGTGGGTTCCATTCAACGCGCGCTGCACCAAAGCCTCGTCCCGCAGGACATAGCCTGTCATGCCGACGCCAGCCGTAGCCCAAGTCGCATGGTTATGAATGCGGTCGAAATACTCGGCGTTTTGGACCGAAAGAAAGTCCGTCATTCGCCGGAAGACATCGCGATCAATGCGGCTGCGGTCTGCTTCGGTTAAGCTGTCGCGGATCGCGTCATAGCCTTGGATCGCATAAACCAACCAGACCGAGTCGTTTAGCGCCTGCCAGAAGAGCTTGCCTTTGACAGAAGAATTGCCGGCGGGGTGGATGGGCAGGTTTGGATAGATGTCGGCATAAGCCAGCAGGAGATCGCGCGCGAAATCCGCATAAGCCCGATCACTGGTGAGGCGATATAGAATGCCTGCTCCGTTGATCGCCTTGTAGTTGGCCTTGTGCTGCTCATGGGTTGATCCGCCGCCAAGATCCCGCGGTTGCGGCACGTTCACTCCAGAGGCCATCGCGGCGCGCACTTCCCGTTCGAGTCGAGCGCGTTCTTGGGCGAAGAGCGGATAGCGCTGGCCCGAGCTAGCCATCTCTCTCCACTCGGCAGGCGTGATCAGGACAGAACTGTTCGGCGTCGCCGCCAACTGGGCCGCTGCAGCAGGATCGTTCTGGGCAGTTGCCGGTATGGGAACTACGGCACAGCCCGCCGCTAATGCGACCTTAAGCAGAAAGCGGCTCATTGCGCCTGCTCGACCGAAGGAACATTGCTGATCAAATCAGCCAAATCCCCCCGCCAGATCAACAGTGGTTCACCTACGCGGCGAAAGAAGCGAACGGGGCCGCTGTCGATAAAAAGATTTTCCGCCAGTTCGGCCTTCTGCACTCCGTAAAGCAGCATCGCGGCCGCCTCGTTTCCAGCGCCCCTCCCCACGCGTTCGAAGCGCGACCCTGTGACCTCGAGACGGGGTCCGAAGGTGCTTTCGTCGGTTCCGCCCCGATAGAGATCGATAGCTGGTCCAGAAATGTCGCGGAAGGTTGAGTCCGTCACGGCGACCATCTCTGCGTTATAGGTGCCGAGATCATCGGTGTCAGCGTGTGCGGCTAGGACGGAACCAGTCAGACCTTCGGTGGTCACGCGATCCAGCCGGATCAGACGTGCAAGGGTGCGCGCTTCAGCGGTGAAGACGTTAAACTGGCGGTTGACCTTCATGTCCGAGAAAGAAGTGTCTTCAATGAGCAGGTCATAGCCCGCGGCGCCCTGGCGCGCACGGATGACCGCATTGCCGGACACATCCGGGGCCACAGCGCCCGAAATCTGCAGACCAGACAACTTAAGCGATCCTCCTCGGAGAATCTCAAAGAGGGTAGGCCGGGAAAAGACGATCTCTGCTCGCCCGTTCGCGGGGCTGACGATTGTGACCGGCCGGTCGATCGCCAAAACCTGATTGACAACGTGGCGCCCAGGCGAAAGGACCAACTGATCTCCGGGATCCGCCGCAGCCAGCGCAGCCGTCAAGACGTCCTCGCCGGCCTCAACCTCTAATCGCCGACCGCTATCGAGTGACGCGGATTGCGACACCTTTGGATACCAGCTGACGCCTACCGCGCTTTTGGCGACAAAGGCGAGGTCGCGCCTCGCCCCTACTTTGTCAGCGCCATCAGGGATTAACAAGCCGCCGTTTCCTCTCGCGACGGTGAGTTCGCGCTCTTCGAAGCCGGGCAGCAGCGCGTTCGAGTGTGGGCTCTGGATGTTTGCGGCGAAGGAAATGCCGCTCATGTCGCCATCGACCCGCACAGGGTCGCGGCCATCACGGTTAAGGATCAAGTTGTTGACCATACGGCTGTCGATCGGGCGCGCGCTCCGCTCGGCGTCACGACCTGCGCCGAGGAATATCTGATGGGCGTCGATGATGGTGTTGTTCTCGATCACCGCCTGTTCGACTTGGACGTAGCGGTTCACCGGGGAGTTGGGCACGCCGTACATGATGGTCAGGGCGCCGAGAAAACCAGTTCCTCGCAACCCTTCCATGTAGTTGTTGCGCACCGTGTTGCGTCGGTTAATGACCCGAATGCCGCCCGTGTTCTCTACGCCGTTCCCGATGAAGACATTGTCCTCGACTAGATTGCCGTCGCCATGGCGAAAGACCATCGCACCCTGAGACTCGAAAAAGACGTTGCCACGATAGATATTTGAGCCGGACTTGTTGGAGATCACCTCCACCTCGCCATCACAGTGTTCAAACCAATTGGCTGCGACAAGGGTGTAGGAGTCGGATGTCGAATCCGCGCTGGTGCCGACTCGGATGGTTTCTCCGCCGTTTGATCCGAGTGGGGGGCGGCGACCAAAATAATTGTGATCGATACTGTGCCGGTTTTCGAGGCCTTGCTCTTCGTCACGGACGACGACAACAGTCGTGCCGGCATTGGTCTTGCCCATGATTTGGTTGTGATCGAACCGGTTATGATGGCCATAGAGCGCCACCCAGTTATCGGATTCATCACGTTGAGGCTTTGAGAAGCCGTCGATTACGGTTCCTGTGACCCGACTGTAGTTGGCACGCCGCGCCCGACTTTGGCGAAACGAGATGACCTCACCGGTTGGCGACCAGCCATCGCGGAAGACCAAATTCGACACGACCAGATACTGTCCGGCCATTCGCAAATTTGATTGGCCGGTCACAAGAACCCCTCCCGGCGTCTGGGCCGTCAGGGTGATAGGATGTCCTTCCCTCCCCTCGCCGGTAAAAAGAATTTGGACGTCCCGCCATTCGCCGTCGGCCAAGGTTAGCGTGTCGCCCGCACGGGCCTGCCTGATTGCAGCAGCCAGGTCGGCCGGGCGCGCGATGAGCCGGCTTTCAGCAGACGCCGCGCTGGCCATGGCGCAGATGAAGACCGCAAGAACTACAGTACGCATTTAACTCCTCCCGTGGGTCTTCGACCTCTCCCTCGACCTTAAGCGCGCGGGAGTAGGCGCGTCAACCGATCATCTAGACCAGATGCCTCCTAATTGGACTACCGTAGCCAGCCACACTTTTAGGCTGAAATGGACGTTCCACAGAAACCAGTCTCACATGCCGTTTGAGTCAAATTGGTTGACACACCTTTCGGATTGAAGGAGCCTTTCAACAAGCCCGTTAAACAAGGGCACTGGGAGGACTACCATGCGTCATCATCGAGCGAATACTCGTGCGCGGCGACTCCGCACCGCTCTACTCTGCGGTATTGGATTATCCGCATTCGCCGAGGTATCTTTTGCTCAGTCTACACCGAGCACTGGCGCTCAAGACCCTCAAACGAGCACGGTCGACGAAGTCGTCGTTACCGGAATCCGCAGCTCCATTCAAAGCTCCATTGGGCGCAAGCGCAACGAAACAGTCGTTGCCGATGTCCTTTCTTCGGAAGACATCGGGGACTTGCCAGCGCTTTCTATCGGAGAAGCAATTGAGACTATCACTGGCGCCGCAACCCATCGCGAAAAAGGTGGCGCTTCTGAGATATCCATACGCGGCCTGGGGCCCTTTTTGGGGGCCGCCACGTTCAATGGCCGCGAGGCGACAAACGGTAGCGGCGACAGATCGGTTAACTTCAATCAATTCCCCTCGGAACTCATCAACACTGTCGCCGTTTTTAAGACCCAGCGCGCAGACTTCATCGAGGGTGGCGTCGCCGGGATCATCAACATGGAAACCGTTCAGCCGCTGGATTTCGGTCGACGCCGCATTCAGGTGGAAGGTCGCGCCATCTGGACAGAGTACGATGATCGTTTGCGCACGCCCAACGGAACCGGGTTCCGTGGCACAGCCAGCTACGTCGATCAGTTCGATTTGGGAGAGGCGGGTCGGCTCGGGATTTCGCTAGGAATGCAGAGCCTTGAAAGCAGCAATCCCGAAGAGCTGTTTTCCTCCAGCACGACGTGGGTTGCCTGTAACAACGCAACGGCTGTCGTGTCCACGACAAGCAACTGTGCGACCGTGACCCCCGCGCAAGCTGCCGGAACACCATATTACCTCTCTGCAGGCAGTCGGACCTATCGCCAATTTATTGAACACGATGCACGCGATGCAATCTTCGGCGCGCTTCAGTGGCGGCCAAACGACCAATTCGAGGTGGCGTTCGATTACCAGAACTCACGAAGGACCTATACAGAGGAGCGCAACGATCTAAATTTCTCGGAGACCCTTCGCGGCGTCAACAACCGTGTCGTCTCGCCCGAGGGCATTCTCCTCGCCTACAGCGCCAACTCGACTATTGAGTCGACGCCGACATATCGTATCCGCGATGAAGAATATGAAGGCGGCGGCGTAAGGATTGAATGGACGCCAAGCGCCGTCCTAGCCCTGTCGGCCGACCTGTCCTATTCGAGCACTTACCGGAGCGAGTTCGATCGTCAGGTGCGCATGCGTTCGAACGGCACGGACATCAACGGGGTCGCCGTCCCCGGCGCAATAGGACAGCGTATCAACTATACCTATGACGCCCGTGGGGTGGATCTGCCTACGATCATCGTCAATCCGCTGTTTGACCTGAACCGCCATGAAAACTTCAGCGCCGCCGCCCGTGCACGCCGGGACCAGAACGTGCGCAACAACGAAATTGCTTCGGCCCGATTCGATGGCGCCTATGAGCTGGATGGGCGAGTGTTTACCTCTCTAAAGGCAGGTCTGCGCTTTTCGGAATTGACCTATAGCGACTTCGACGACCGCGTGGAAATCAACGTGACCACGGCAGCTCTGATTCGTGACGCCAACCTCGCCTGTCGGCGCGAGTTCGGTCAGACCGATTTCCTGAGCAATGCGAGCGGACCCTCTATCTCAAGCTGGGCGACCTTCGACGCCCGCTGTCTATTCCAGGCTATCACCGGTGTCGAAGACACGGGTACGAACCCTGACACCCGAGCGATCGGCAACCGTGATGTCACCGAGCAGACTCAGGCGGCTTATGCACTCGGCGAGTTTGACACAACATTGTTCAACTTGCCGGTCACCGGAAATATTGGGCTCCGTTATGTTCGCACAACCGTCGACTCTGTGGGTCTGCGAGGGGGATTCAATGTCGTAAACAATCCGGACGGGACCATCCAAGTCGTCTCCAAAGGCGAATTCGAAAGCCAGTCGATTAAATCGACGTCCGAGGCCTGGCTTCCGAGCCTGAATGCTAACTTCGAATTGCACCCAGCGCTCGGCCTTCGCCTCGGCCTGTTCCGTGCCATGTCGCGGCCCGATCCGAGCAGTCTTGGAGCAGGTCGCACGCTGAACCTAGAATCCGGCACAGCGTTCACGAATGTGGAAGACGCAATCGCCAGCATTGTAGCGAACGGCAATCCCCGAGCAGAACCGCTGATGTCATGGAATGCCGATCTGTCACTGGAATGGTACCCCAACCCTGATTCGGTTCTCAGCGTTGCCATCTACTATAAGCGGTTTAATGGGGGCTTTGTGTCCAGCGTTGTCGATGAAACCTTCTTGATTGGCGAGCAGAATGTGACCGTCCCGGTCATCCAGGATTCCACAACCGATGAAGACAGCCAACTTGCCGGCTTCGAAGTTACGGCCTCGCATCGTTTCTCCAACTTGCCTGCGCCCTTCGACGGCCTAGGATTCAAGGTCAGCTACAACTACGCCGACACTGACTTCGAGACTGAAGATCTGCGCTTAGGTGATCAGTTTAACCCCGTCACTGGGGTGACGAGCCCTGGCATCATCGAGCCCGCTGCGATTTTCGGCCTCTCAAAACATGTTTTTTCAGGCTCGCTCTACTACGAAATCGGCCCATTTGAATTTCAGGGGATATATAAGTATCGCACGGAATATTACCAAAAGTTGGTAGGCGCACCGTCCCAAAATCGCTACATTCGCGACACGGGCGTTGTGGATTTCAGGGCGTCTTATCGCGTGAACAGCCACCTGTCGTTCAGTTTCGAAGCCTCGAACCTGAACGACGAACCCCGCTACCAGGACATGCCGATCCCAGGCTCGATCCGGGAATATAGCAGCTACGGTGCGCGATATTATATGGGAGCGCGATACCGCTTCTAGACGTCACATCGTTCGAATAGGGCTACTTGCACACTTCGGTGCGGCCCGGTCTATTGGTCAACCAAATAGGAATCGAGTCGCCGATGTCAGAGCAGCGCCTTTATCAATCAGTCGCGAAGCGGATTCGTGATTCGATAGAGGCCGGAGAGTTTCCGGTCGGCGCTCGCCTGCCTGGAGAGCGAGAACTGGCGGAACGCTACGGCGTCAGCCGGGTGACGATCCGCGAAGCGGAGATTGCGCTAGAGGCGCTAGGATGGATTTCAATCCGGACCGGATCGGGGGTCTACGTCCTGTCGCGCGACGCCCACGTCGAGGGCCAGCTGCCGGATGTAACCGCCTTCGAGTTGACAGCAGCCCGGGCCGTGATCGAAGCGGAGGCGGCTGCGTTAGCGGCCGCCAACATCGATGGTGCCACACTGGCTGAACTGGAGGGATTGATCACTGTGATGTCCAATCCGGCCTCGACTGATGTCCAAGCCGCGCAGGCGGATCAGCAGTTTCACGAAGCGATTGCCCGGATTTCCGGCAACCCTGTCGTTGAGCACTGTATCAAACTCATCTGGCGGATGCGAACCGAGTTGCCGAAGGTGAAGCAGGTATATCAGAGCGTTTGCCATCATGACTGGGACTCGCGAACAAACGAGCATGCCGCAATTCTTTCCGCCTTACGGAGCCGCGATCCTCAAGCCTCACGCGCGGCCATGCGGGACCATTTTCATCGGCTTTTTGAAGCGATGCTGGCCGCCGAGGAAGCGGACGCGTTGGCGGAAGTGCGGCGCAAGACCCAGCATGACCGCGACCGCTTCATGGCGACGCTTTCCGCGCAGCTTTGATCCAAACGCCGCTGTGATCCTGGCGGCATACGACGAAAAGCGGGGCGCGCATGTTGGCGCCGCGGAATCTGAAGCTTGACCTGACGCGCACCAAACCCGCGCGCACCGCCGCCATGGCCCGCTATGTTGGATGCGTGGTCGGCCAGGCTTATGGGCGCCAACTTGATGACACCGAAAGAGCGTCTTGGCGTAAGACGGTCATGAAAGGGGGATCCGAAGCGCTGGATGCGCCGTCGTGGCTCTGGTCGAGCGTGGTCAAACTATTCAGCCTGCACGAAGCGGCCTATGTCGATTATTGAAGGCACTCTCTGCCTCGGCGCAAAGGGACTGACGCTCGCGCCAGACGCCCGAAGAAAGTAAGGCCGTCCGAACAAGGGATTGCACCCTCATCTAAAGGATCTGAGCGCGCTTCCGGTTGGAACCGTTTTCCAAATCTGGCCGCGGACGTCGACCGAAAGCAGACATTCCCGAGGGCCCGAATGAACCAGCGGCGGACGCACTACATCTGGCGTTAGGTGTCCCCCTTAGCTTGCTTCTCGCCCATTAAGCTGGATTTGGGTTGCACAACTTGCACCGATACGCTTCCGCATTGCCTTGGAACGGCACCGACCCTGTTTCGAGCGCTCCAAACATTGATCCGAAGTGGATTGGAAACCCAGCGGAACCCTTTGAAACCGCCGCCTTTGTGTCCCCCCTGTGTCCCAAGTCGGACCCGGACACGCTTATCGGGCTGCTAACCTGTTGCAATTTATGGCGACCCCGGGAGGACTCCAACCTCCGACCTCGGCTTTAGGAAAGCCTTGCTCTATGCAGCTGAGCTACGGGGCCACGCCCGACGCCGTAGCGGGTCGGGGCGGCGGGGGGAAGTCGGGGCGACGAAAAAGTCGGGCGGCGGTTGATCGACTGCGGTGTTCAGCGTTTGTGGTTAAAGGGCCTTAACCTACAAGATATCGCGGTGAACAAAGGACGAAACGGGCGATGTCAGCGATTCGGTCCTGATTCGTTTCGCCCTTGTTCCGCGAGAACGGAACGGCCGTTAACCGACCGGCGGAACGTGGGCGGTCAGGGCGCGCAGGCCCTCCAGAAGGCGTTCGGAATCGGCGCTGGTCTGGCCTTGGGCGGCCAGGGTCAGGCGGAGCGCGCGCACGTGCACCTCGACCGAGGG
>Ga0206126_10004129_pt1 | contig 14232 bp, 7 predicted proteins | sample Helgoland_Spring_5_FD_148621 | JGI IMG/M metagenome (GOLD analysis project Ga0206126, IMG submission 148621) | Pelagic subsurface seawater microbial communities from Kabeltonne, Helgoland, North Sea - Helgoland_Spring_Bloom_20160412_1 | ecosystem: Environmental > Aquatic > Marine > Epipelagic ...
GCACTGCTGGAATGGCAAGATGATGACACTATTGAGGCCGTAGCCATACGGGGAAGCAATAAACAGGGGCCCTTTGGAGCGTTCTGCGCCGGTGGTGACATTCGTTTCTTTCACCGAGCCGGCATCGCCGAAGACGCCGATCTAGAGGCTTTTTTCACAGAAGAATATCGACTCAACCATCTGATATTTAGTTACCCAAAACCTTACATTGCTTTTATGGATGGCATCGTGATGGGTGGAGGTATGGGTATTTCCCAGGGTGCTTCACTGCGACTGGTGACCGAGCGCACCAAAATAGCCATGCCAGAGACTAATATTGGTCTTTTCCCTGATGTGGGCGGTGGCTATTTTTTGCCCAAATGCCCTGGCTACAGCGGTGAATACTTGGGGCTGACAGGAAAAGTCCTCAGTGGCACTGAAGCATTAGCCGCCAATTTGGCTGACCGCGCGGTGAGCAGTGACAACTTGAGTGATTTGTGGGATAGCCTCACCAATAACGAAATGATGACAGTGGAACAACGTATCAGCAGACTGCACAGCGTCATCGATGAGGTACAGCTAACAGAGGACGACCAGTGGTTAAACGCCGACATAGATAGGGCATTCAATCAGGATTCTCCCGCCGCTATATTGACCACTTTGGAGCAAATAAATACAGCTTGGGCAGCAGAAACATTGGCTCTAATCAACAAGCGCTCGCCACTCATGTTGCATGTATCTCTTCGACAGATTCAGTTGGGAAGAAACATGACTCTGGCAGACGAATTACGACTCGAGCGCACCTTGGTCAGACACTGTTTCTATACTCATCATTTAGCGCGAACCGGCGCACAAACCGATACTGTAGAGGGAATAAGAGCATTAGTCATCGATAAAGATCATAGTCCGCAGTGGAACCCCCCGCGTATTGATGAAGTAACGTCTAATATGGTGGATCCCTTTTTTGTCAGCCCGTGGACTAAAGAGGAGCATCCACTGGCCGATCTTCAATAGGTTTACGATGCAAATATTCCTTTCTTTAGAGACTGACAATGAGTAACGAACGTCACTCAGCAGTCATTATTGGCGCCGGTTTTGGCGGCTTGTCTTTGGGCATACGGCTGCAGAGTCTCGGCTTTAATACCACCATTGTTGAAAAACTCGATGGCCCCGGTGGCCGCGCTTATGTTAAAGAGGTCAATGGCTTCACCTTTGACATGGGTCCAACAGTCATCACCGTGCCTCACTTTATAGAGGAACTGTTTGCTCTAGAGAGAGATATTGATAATCTACAAAAACCCGACTTTCCAGAAAATATAGTCAGTGGCGAGCCCACCGTAAATAGCGCAACAGCCGCCTACGCCAATATTGTCCCCATCAAACCTTTTTACCGAATATATTTTGACGACAAAAGTTACTTTGATTATGACGGTGACCCAACTCATACTCGCGAGCAGATTCGACGCATTGCACCGGAAGATCTTGCGGGTTATGAGCGCTTTCACCACGACGCAGAGGCAATTTTTAAGCGCGGTTTTCTTGAGCTGGGCTACACCTTTTTCAACGACATCAGCAGTATGCTAAAGGTGCTTCCGGATCTCCTTAAATTGGACGCGGTGAGGAGTCTATTCTCTTTTACCAGTCGCTATTTCAGCAGCCACAAACTGCGTCAAGTGTTCAGTTTCGAAACGCTTCTCATCGGCGGTAATCCTCTGGCGGTGCCGGCTATCTATGCCATGATTCACTTTGTTGAAAAAACCTGGGGCGTCCATTATGTAATGGGTGGAACGGGTGCTTTGGTCAAGGGTATGGTGGAAAAATTTGAAGAAATGGGTGGTTCCATCTGTTACCAAAGCGAAGTGGCGAGCATCGATATTATCGAGAGATCAAGTTTACTCAGCAAACCCAAGGTCAACGGTATCACCTTGGCCAGTGGCGAGACGCTCGATGCCTCAATCATCATCAGCAATGCTGACTATGCGCACACACACCTCAAGCTAATCGACTCGAAACACCGTCGCTGGAACCCTAACTGGCGAATAAAAAATATGCACTATTCGATGTCTCTTTTAGTGGTCTATTTCGGTTTCAAAGACCCAGGAAATATTGATTTGAGGCATCATAATATTATTTTAGGTCCTCGCTACGAAGAGCTGTTGACCGACATTTTCAAACGAAAAATTTTAGCCAGTGACTTCAGCCAGTATTTGCATATTCCCACCATAACAGACCCATCTCTGGCACCAGAGGGCCACCATGCTGCCTATACCCTGATCCCAGTGCCGCACAATGGAAGCAAAATTGACTGGACTGTTGAAGGGCCCAGACTAACCAATAAGGTTTTGTGCTTTTTAGATGAAGAAGGTTACATACCTGATCTTATGAAAAATCTTGTGCACCAAGAATTTATTACACCAGATTATTTTGAAACCACGTTAAATAGTCATCTAGGCAATAGCTTTGGTGTTGAGCCAAGACTTACCCAGTCTGCCTTTTTCCGCCCTCACAATCGTTCAGAAGACATATCAGGTCTCTACCTTGTGGGCGCTAGCTCACAGCCCGGTGCCGGCACACCCAGCGTAATGATGTCGGCAAAAATGACCGCCAGAGCCATCGCCGACGATTTTTCTAATGACATCGCAGATTGGCGCAGAGGATAAATCGTGTCGTTTCATTTACTTGAGGAGTCGATTACCTGTCCTTTTTGTTGGGAGGTGATAACGCTATTGATCGATCCTTCCGAATCACAGACCTACACTGAAGATTGTTTCGTTTGCTGTCGACCCATTCTCGTGGAGACCTCTATCTCTGGGGATGACGTGCAAATTCGCGTCACCCAAGAGGACCTCGGCTTTTAACTGACCCAATTCACCCCTTCCCATTTGAAGAAAAATCCGTTTGAATAGAGGCCATAAATAAGAGAACTGGGTGCAATGTGGGGTGTAATCAAATGAAGTTTCTCTGGCCTATTTTCTTTTTGTTGTTCACCAGTTGCGCTGAACAAAATAATTCATTGCCGAGGCCAGTTGAGGGCAGTCCTTACATTTTGTATTCTGGCGGCGATATTATCACCATGAGTGATGACTCCCAACCCAGCTATGCCGAGGCGGTGGTCACCGAAAAAGACACCATAGTATTTGTCGGTGATTTACATACAGCCACCACACGGTTTCCCAGCGCAGAGCCACATAATCTCAATGGCCGCACCATGATGCCCGGATTCATTGAGCCCCATGTTCACCCCTCTCTCGCCGCTACTATATTACCCAATAAAATTATCGCACCCTATGATTGGAACCTGCCTCAGGGCGTCAGCAAAGGCGTGCAAAGCCAGGCTGAGTACGTTGAACAATTGCGCCAAGCGATCCATGAGTTCCCTGATAAAAACGACCTTTTCTTTACTTGGGGCTATCACCAACTCTGGCATGGTGAACTTTCTCGAAGCCTACTCAACGATATTTCCCAAGCACAGCCCATCGCCGTCATTCATCGTTCATTTCACGAAGTTTATCTCAATAATGCCGCGCTAAAACTTCTCGATGTAACTGAGGAAGAATTTTCCTCTCATCCGCAGGTGGATTGGACAAAAGGCCACTTTTACGAAGGCGGATGGATGGCACTGGCACCTAAGATGGCCCCTTTGTTAACAAAGCCCGAGCGATATCTCAGCGGCTTAATGCTGATGACCCAACTGATAAGAAAAAATGGTATCACCACCATAGCTGAACCCGGGTTCCCCAATATTAATCTCGACGGTGAATACCAACTGCTTCGCGCCGAAATGAGCAAGCAACCACCCTACGACGTCTACCTCATCCCCAACGGCGGTTATCTGGCGAAAACTCTAGGAGGCAATACAAAAGCCAGTCAATTCATAAGAACCCTACAACAGCGAAATACTGACAATATTCATTTCTTAACTGACCAAGTAAAGCTGTTTTCCGACGGTGCCATTTACTCTCAAGCGATGAAAATGAAACAGCCCTATTCCGACGGACATGAAGGTGAATGGATGACGCCACCCGACATTCTGCGCCAACAAATAAGCCATTATTGGAATGAAGGCTTTAAAATACATATGCACGCTAATGGCGATAAAGGTATTCAACAGGTGCTGGACTTTGTCAACACGGATAACCAGCAGACGCCGAGAGATAATCACGGTTTCACCTTGCATCACATGGGTTATTTTACCGACGCCATGGCTGAGCAGATCGCACAGCTCAATGTGGAAGCTTCGGTGAATCCCTATTATTTGTGGGCGCTCTCGGACAAGTATGCTGAACAAGGTTTGGGCGAAAAACGTGCAACTAACTTAGTGGCGATAAATTCACTGGCACGGCGAAAAATTAATACCTCCTACCACTCGGACTTCGCCATGGCGCCCATGGAACCACTCACATTGGCTTGGACAGCAATCAATCGAGTTACCTCTGGTGGCAATCCTGTGTCACAGGATCAACGTGTCAATGCGTACACAGCAATGAAAGCAATTACTATTTCTGCGGCAAAAACTCTTAATTTGGCCCATAAAATAGGCTCTATTGAGTTCGGAAAAACTGCGAATTTTGTTCTTTTGGATAAAAATCCACTCAAAATTGAGCCGATTAAAATAAAAGATATTAAGGTGCTTGCCACCGTATACAAAGGTCAGTTTCATATTAATAAATCAACTAACTTAAAACCAATACTTGATGAGAATGGTTTTTAAATTATTAATTTCATTACCTTTTCTTGATTATTTAAAACCGTCCTGCAATATAAAATCACCCACTATAACCATTGGTGAATAGTCAATATTAGAGTGATCCAGTCACCAATATGACACCATCTCAGAAAATCTATCAACCAATTCGTCCTTCTTGCCGTACGTCATTATTCAAGCTACATCGAGAAAAATCTAATTATTTGATGTCAGCGTTTGCCAATAATGGAAGGAGCAAGATATGAAATTAACCAAATTTATTAGCATAGCTTTTGCAAGTTTAGTTTTTTTGCAGGGCTGCGGCAGTGGTTCTAGCGACGACGCAGTAACACCTGAACCAACACCAACACCGGAACCACAAAGCATCGTTGACGTTGCCGTTGCCAATGGTAGCTTCACTACCCTGGTCACTGCGCTTGAAACCACTGGGCTAGATGCCACGCTGAGCGACTTGGACAGTGAGTTCACTGTGTTTGCCCCCACAGATGATGCCTTTGACCTATTGGGTCAAGAAACAATCGACGCACTTTTGGCCAACACCGAAACGCTCACTGATATTTTGACGTACCATGTTATCGATGGTGAAGTGGACTCCTCCGCTGCAATTTCCAGCGCCGGCTCAACCGTTGCAATGGTAAACGGCGACTCAGTGGGCTTGTCCCTTGACGGCGAAAGCCTTTTAGTCAACACAGTAACTGTCACTCTCGTAGATGTTGAGGCAGACAATGGCATCATTCATGTAATTGATGCTGTATTACTACCACCAGCAGATCGCGGCGAACCTACCGCCAATATTGTCGACACCGCTATCTCAGCAGGTGGCTTCGAAACGTTGGTCGCGACACTGCAGGCTACGGGCTTAGATGCTGTTTTGGCAGATGACACTCAGTCATTTACTGTGTTTGCACCCACCGATGATGCCTTCGCGATGATCGATCCAGAAACCATTGATTTACTTTTGGAGAACACCGACATACTGAGCGAAATATTGCTGCAACATGTGGTGTCTGGCGAGGTAGATTCGGTAACTGCTTACACGCTGAACGGCAGTACCGCGCCTACAGTTGCGGAGGTCGACATACCAGTTGCCATCAATACCGAATCCGACACCCTAACATTTGGTGGTGCCACCGTTGAAGTCACCGACATTTACACCACCAACGGTATTATCCATGTTATTGACACGGTGGTAATAGCCGACGTAGCGCTGCCAACACCAGCAGCATCTATTGTTGATGTGGCTGTAGCCAATGGCAGCTTCACAACTCTGGTGGCCGCCCTTCAAGCCACCGGTCTCGATACCGTTCTTGATGACGCAGACAGCACCTTTACCGTATTTGCACCAACTGACGATGCCTTTGCCCTACTCGGTCAAGACACCATTGATGCCTTGCTTGCCGACACGGACACACTAACTGACATTCTGCTGTACCACGTGATCAGCGATGCGGAAATACTCGCAGACACCGCCATTACAGTGGCACAGTCTGCCGACAACAAGGTGGCGATGACTAACGGCAAGCAGATCGCCCTGTCTCTCCCCGACAGCACGCTTTATGTCAACAAAGCGGCGGTTTCTCTCACCGATGTGATGGCAGACAATGGCGTCATTCATGTGATAGACCAGGTTATCTCTGTGCCGCCAACGAAAACTGACTCTACACAAACGATCGTGGACATCGCCGTAGGAAACGAAGATTTCTCGACGCTTGTTGCAGCGTTAACAGCGGCAGACTTAGTCACCACATTGAGTGATGAGGACGCAACCTTTACCGTCTTTGCCCCCACCAATGTCGCCTTCGACAAGATAGAAGACTCTACACTGGATGGACTGCTGGCTGACACAGCGACTCTGACGGATATTCTCCTAAAGCATGTCGTGCCCGAGGCAGAGATTGATTCTGTATCGGCCTTCGCCGCTAATGGCGGCGCAGTGACGTCCATTGGCAATGATGCCCTCAATGTCAGCTTGGTAGATTTCACTCAAACCAGCAATGGAGATACTGATGAAGTTGCCTACGACAGCGCAAATCAGAGGCTAGTGGGTGGAACAAACTCTACCAACCCAGGGATGACTCTCTATGTCTTCGACAGCGATTTAGGGTCTGCAGGAAGCACCTGTAACGACGGCTGTGCGGAGAGCTGGCCACCGGTAGCGGTAACCGATGGTGAAGTTGATAACATAGCTGGTCTGGGTTTGATCACTCGTGATGACGGCAGCTCACAAGCCGCCTACAAAGGCCGGCCACTGTACTTCTATTCTGGCGACAGCGCTGCCGGAGATACTAACGGCGAAGCAGTCAGCGGCTGGTGGTCAGTAAATCAAGAGCAGGTCGCCCTTCAGGTTCAGGGCTCGAACGTGACCACTGTGGATATCTATGCCAGTAACGGCGTGCTTCATGTAATCGACACAGTGATTACGGCTGCGGAAAAAGTGACATCCACAGAAACTATCGCAGTGTCCGTGGCAGCAAACAACAATGGCTCAGGCAATGTTTATGTTATCGATGGTGTGCAGAAAAAGTCACTGAATCTTGAAGTCGGCACCACCTACACCATTACTCACCCCTCTGGGCACCCACTGCTGTTCTCTGAAACAGAAGATGGGTCCCACAACGGCGGATCGGAGTATACCGAGGGAGTCAATTCCTCAGCATCTGGCACCACCATCATTGAGGTGACCGATGCTACTCCAACCACACTTTACTATTACTGTAGCCTTCACGCAGGAATGGGTGGTCAAGCACGATAATCGCCTGTAAAAAAATTGATCCACTTTTTAAGGCCCCTGACTTCAGGGGCCTTTTTTTATTTAAAAGCGTAGACCATGACCATAGCTGAACACTGGCGCAAGAGAGTCATCCGGCAGATCCTCTTTTTGCTCTATCACTGCCTCCATGGACGAAGGTATCTCAAACGGCAACTTACCCTGAGGACTGAACTGTCCAAATAGCATGTCAAATAAAACTGCGTCGTAGACACCAAAAGTGCCCACCAGACTATGACTGATCTGATTCAACTCAGTCAGGATGGCTGGACGATTGAGGTCCACCACCACCACAAGCTTAGCCACTTTACTGTAGGCCGATGCCTTGTCTAAAACTGCCGCATCAAATGCAAGATTACTGTCCGGTAAAATACCACTGAGCATTTGATCAATTAGCTCGTCCGATCCCGGCGCCTGGTTGCCATTAAATATGGTCGGCAGATACATGATAACCACCTCTGCCTGCTCTGCGCTCTCTACCAGTTCTGCCTGAGGCGGCGCCTGTTGCTTGTCAAGGCCATCAACAAATATCTTTGTCCCTGCTTTCAGCGGCAACACAGGATTAACCTCTCCCTTATTGCTCAGCAGAACCAACGACTTTCTCTGTGCCTCTAGCCCCGCAGCCACATACTCTGGAGTTTTCACTCGCGATAGCACCTTCTGTTCGTCAATTAAAGACTGTTCAAACAAACCCAAGTCAAACTTATTTCTCAGAATACGGCGGACAGATTCATCAATCCGCGCGCGTTCAATCTCTCCATCTCGCACCAGGGCAATCAGATGCTCAGGATCACTCTCGCCACCGTACTGATCAACACCGGCTTCGATGGTCTTTTTGTAGCGCTCGGGCACTGATAAATCTTCCACACCCCAGGCGCGGCTGGCGACAATACCCCAGTCCGTGCAGACCACCCCAGTAAAACCCAGTTGGTCACGCAGAAGATCGGTGAGAATCATCTTGTTGTAGCCCATGGCGACGTCTTCATCGGTCTGACCCACAGGTACACCGTAATAGGGCATGATCACACGGAGACCATTGGCGATAGCCTTTTTAAAGGGCTCCACGTGATAATCGAAGTTATCACCGGGATAGACTTGCCGCGCACCGCTGGGCAGATGGGCATCCAAGCCAAACTCCTGGGGTCCACCCCCAGGAAAATGTTTCACCATGGTCATAACGCTGTTGTCTGTCAGCTCAGCACCCTGAAAACCTAACATATAGGCATTCGTCATCTCAGAGGACAACTGCGCATTGGATCCGAAGGTGCCAAAATTCCTCGCCCAGCGTGGCTCTGTGGCCAAATCTGCCATGGGATGAAGCGCAGTGTGCAACCCCACTGCCCTGTATTCAGCAGAGGCAATCTCTCCAAATCGACGCACTAATTCAATATCTCGGGCGGCGGCAAAACCGAGTTGCGACGGCCAACCCGAAAACCCCTCCACAGAAAAAGCAGCAATGCCACCACTGGCCGCCTCGTGAAGTGGATCTGAACTAAAGGTAAGAGGAATGCCGAGCCGAGTTCTGGCAGCAACTTTTTGCAACCGATTGAGTTTTGTCGCGATTTGGCTCGGCGTTGGCGCGCCATAAAAGTTAAAATGGGAGATATGCTTATCGACAATATCAACTTCTTCTAGCCCCGAACGACCCATGGCTGCATGAAACACCAGTAAATCAGCATTGGGCTCTATGGTGATGGCCGGATGCATCATCTGCCCGACTTTTTCTTCCAGCGTCATTTGGCTGAGTAAGTCTTGCACTCGGTCAGCGGTTGATGCCCGCGAATTTTCATAGACATCAAGCCGACCATTCTTGTTGAGATCAACGTATTTAATGCCATCGGCTTCCAGTGTTTTAGGCTTTTCATTGAGCGCCAACTGTATACGGGCATTATCAAAGGGTTTGTATAAGGTATTGACCACAAAGAGTATGACGATCACCAGCGTCGCCAACAGGGTATACAGTGAGTATTTAATGATTTTCATATCTCTGATATCCGTTAAAGAGCCCTTTAACACCGCTCGTGAGTTTTATCACTAAAGCTTTGCACAGTGAGAATTTGAAGTCCAGCTAGAGAGTCTGTCTGCCCATGGGGTCAGCATGATCTCTGTGGTTACTGATGGGGCAATCTGCGGCTTAAAGGTTATGATTTGGCTGATAATTAGGACTAAAACCCGTAAGCAAATATATGGGCGAAGCGCTTATGAATATGATCATACGCCAAACCCAATGAGAGCGTTTCTAACACACCGGTTTGATAGAACCCATTACTTGTGTGGACCATGGCTACAAAGTCGCGAAGTGGAGACCTAGCCTCGCGGGGACGCCATTGATTCATTTGTTGAGCATTATGCTCTGATGCCAGTATTGAATAAATTGTATGGGTTACGTATTTTTAGTAAAACCATTCACACTGTCTTCAACTAACCACCAGTAAAACTAAGGCGCTCTAGGATAGATAGCTCAGTTCTTCCACATGGCAACATCTTGTAAATGGCACCTTAAAGCAGCAAAATATTTCGGTCATGAGTTGTCCTTTCTTTAACTGGTATATGCTGAAAATTAGTAATTAAGACACACAAAAATATACTTTGCATATCTTGTTTATTTAACTCATTGACAAATTTTGCACTCACTTTAAGATATTTCGTGGTGCGCATTCATTCTACTGTTTTTTAAATCGCCTCATAAGTCAGAAAATTGGTTAAACACATAGAAAGTTAGCTCGCATAAGCAATTTGTTTCGGAAATGGATCGTAGAATCATGGACAAAAACTAACAGCACCAGATGCTCACCGCTACCTTCCTAAAACAGTGAAAGTGGCCGAGTACGTAAACGCATTGTACAAATGTTAGCTGTCAGAAAAGTATGGAAATATGATGGAAAAATTGACTGAATTTGCTGATTACCTTATAAAATTACCAATAGCATTTTTATTCTCGATCGTATCAGTTCTGGGGCTAATCTTATTCTTGCCTGAAGAGCATGCCAAAACTCTAGCGGTGAATAATTTTAGAAGTGAATACAGAATCTTTTTGGGGCCTGCGTTTTTGATCACGTTTGCATTTTTCGCCGCTAACACTTTTAATTTAGTTATGCAGGAATATCGCGAAAGAGAGGCGCTAAGAAAACAAAATGAAACTCTCCACAACTTAACTCCAGAAGAAAAAGGCTATCTATTTCGGTATGTTGAAGAGCAAAATAATACGATTTATGTCGGCCTAGATGATGGCGTAATGGCTGGATTATGCGCCAGAGATATCACGTATCGAGCGGCAAATGTAGGTGATCGGCTGAATGGATATGCCTTCAATCTGCAACCTTGGGCTCGCAAACACCTTGAGAAAAATCCTCATATATTGGACGGACATTCTGGCGGCCAATGACTCCACGCCAAAAGCTGCATTCAGAGTGGTAAAGCTAATAAGCCAATGAACTACTTATCTTCGCCGCCGGCCACAGCGGCTACGCGGCTTATTGAGGCGTTACACCTTTACTATGACCCACGCGCAATACGTTCTACAGTTTCAAATATGTTAGCAATCTCTGGATGTAAACTTCCGCCTTTATTCTTAAGAATTCTAGTTCCAATACGTCCTAGCGCACTTTTTAAATACTCTAAAGAGTCACCGGCTTTATGCTCAAACATAATTTTTTTATAACCCCTTAGCCTAGCCGCTCCAGACCAATCCTGATCTAACTCCTGTTCTGTTACTGGCGTTTCTGGAGAAAATTCTTGATTTATAACCTCTGCAACAACAGAGGGAGGATAGTAATCTTCTATTGTTCCACGGGTAAGACAGAATACCTCTTTTAAGTTAGCTAGTTCATTCCCAAGCATTCTAGTTAGGTCATCTGCTGTTTGTTGCGCATCGCGATCTAGAACCACCACACACGGGATGTCATAACCTTTTAATAATTGAATTATATTCTTGGCCTTTATCAGATCGCTTCCCCCCATATTTATTATCGCAATTCCAAGATCAAATTCACTCTGCCCCATCATTTCCATAAATATTGGAAAACCATCTTCCTCGGTGTTACCCTCTACAAGAATTGCACAATTACCACCGCCTTTTAACAAAGCATCTGAAGCTCTTAGCCCCAAGTCTGTCCTAACTTGCGCAAGAGCTAATTCATCAAATACCTTTGCAACTGTATTTCCCGATAAGGTTCGAGTTAACAGAATGTTGCTTTCAAACTTACTTCTATCAAGAAATACTGGCGAATGAGTAGTTACAATGACTTGTGTGGAACAGCTTATCTCCTGGATCACATTCAGAAGTTGTCTTTGTGCTTTTGGGTGGAGGCTATTCTCTGGCTCCTCCATAGCAAAGATAAAGTTGCCTTCAACATTAGAAGTTGCAATCAGTCTAAAGAGAGCGATAATCAGGTTGTTTTGTGTCCCTGCGCCTCTATCTTGAATGTTTATAGATTTAACCCTATCGTCAGACAGGGTGACAGAAAACCTTACACCTTCTGTTGGGTCTATATCGAGATCATCAAATCCAAGCTGGATTGCATCATTACTTAGCTGTTCTTGCAGAAAACTTTGCATTGACTCTCTAGGCTCCCTTATAGCCTCTTGAAGTAGAGCTTTTATTTGACTTAATGCAACTTCAGCTCCTGCCTCATTAACCGCTAGCCTCATCTTTGCTCTAAGAAGTTTTCCGAGCATAGCAGTTTTGTTCATTGAGAATTGAACAGCGAGATCTCTTCTAACTGGGATGAAGTGAAATGAATCCTGAGAAAACCATTTATCAATTATTGGCTTGGGTACACTTATAGAGTGCTGCTCATTTAGTATTGCTTTTACTTCGGGTTTCATGTCATGAATAAATGTTTTGCTTATGACGATTGTTTCGTCAGAATTTAAGAATGGAGTTAATGTCTCGTCCTCTGGAAATCCTTTAAAAGTGATAACTATTTTTATTGCTTTGTTAGTATTTTGCTTATACCAATCCTTTGGGTTTGTTAGTTTCTTTCCGATAAAAAAGTTCTCCAAGGCATAAAGGAATGAGGTTTTACCAACATCATTTTCACCAAGCAAGATACTGAGCTGCTGTAATGGCACTGATACTGACTCTAAGGCTCTAAAATTCGCAATATCAACTTTAACTATTTCCATGGAGGCCACTCTCGATTTTTGCCGTGTAAAACTTACACATTACACATACGCATCTACCCACCTCCACTACCTCAAGGAGATAACAGCACTTGCTAGATTCGATTGGTTTTTATTCATGACTGTTGGACTCCTTTCCAAAAAAATGTGCGCGTGCACGTTAATCTTCCTTGCCTTTTAGTTAACTCTCAGATTTTTACAGTAACTTGGGATTTTTATGCAAATAAGAATATCTTCATATTAAGATGCTTACAACTTTTGTCAATGAGTAGCCTATCACGCATTTTGTTAACTGCGATCAATATCTTAACGCCGCTGTGTGCTGTATTATGCGATTTTACGTCATATTCTTAAAAGTGGCTAACCATGGCACTCAATGCAACGATCTATAAAGCAGAACTTAATGTTGTCGATATAGATCGCCATTATTATGAGCAGCACAACCTAATCCTTGCACAACACCCCTCAGAAACGGCAGAGCGATTGATGTTGCGGCTGTTGGTATTTGCTCTTCACGCCAGCGAAACCATGGCATTTACCAAGGGCTTGAGCATCGATGATGAGCCGGACCTGTGGCAGAAAAATCTCAGCGGTGACATCGAGCTGTGGGTAGAACTGGGTTTGCCCAGTGAAAAACGTTTAAAAAAAGCCTGTGGTCGATCAAAACAGGTGATTGTGTATGCCTATGGCGCTGGTGCTGCCGACCTGTGGTGGCAAAAGCTTCAGCCGCAGCTTTCGCGCTTTAACAATTTAGCGGTTTTACGTATTGATTTAGCACCCTTGGAGCAGTTTACCACGTTGTTAAGCCGCACTATTGAGTTGCAGGTGAGTATTCAAGATGCTGATATCACCTGCCGCTGTGGCGATAATGAATTGTCAATCACTCTAGAAAATCTTTTGCTGAACGGATAGGTTGAGCCGACCAAGGTTATACAAACAATAGTGAGCAATTTAGTTTTTCTTAAACAGATGGCCATAGGGCTGGGTGGCTCTGAGGTTTTTATGGTGATCGCGCAAACGAATGTCATAGCGGCCGCGATAATCCCGCTTGGCCTGGGTAATCTGGTCCACACGAACAATGCTGCCTCGGCTTATTCGCCAAAACACGTCGGGATCAAGCTTGGCCTCCAAATCGGTGAGAGACTGTCTGATAACATAAGTTTTGTGTGACGTGACAACATCGACATACTTGAGATCTGCTTGAAAATAAATCACATCTTGCACGGCAACAAGTTCCGTCACATCATCGGTGCCAACTCGCAACCAGTGTAAAAATCTGTCCTTGGCCGGCGATAGAGTGTCAATCAGCGCAGCGAGGTCACCCTGAGCCACAGGTTGGCGTTGTTTTAAACGGTCTATGGTTTCTCGCAAGCGATCCTCAGCGATAGGCTTGAGCAGGTAGTCCACTGCCGACTGTTTGAATGCATCCACGGCGTATTGATCAAAGGCAGTGACAAAAACCACCTTGCAATCCACAGGAAGTTTTTCCGCCACCGCCAGGCCATTTAATCCAGGCATTTTAATATCTAAAAAGACAACATCTGGCTTCGCATCATGTGCCAGAGTCACAGCCTCTAAACCGTTGTATGCCGTGCCAACCACCTCCAGTTCTGGCCATAGTTTTTCTAATTTAGCGATTAAATAGTCCACCAGATGA
>Ga0206126_10004132_pt1 | contig 14229 bp, 12 predicted proteins | sample Helgoland_Spring_5_FD_148621 | JGI IMG/M metagenome (GOLD analysis project Ga0206126, IMG submission 148621) | Pelagic subsurface seawater microbial communities from Kabeltonne, Helgoland, North Sea - Helgoland_Spring_Bloom_20160412_1 | ecosystem: Environmental > Aquatic > Marine > Epipelagic ...
GCCTCGTGCTGAGGGTAATGTGTGCCCAGCTAGGGTATAGAAGCGGCCAGCAGAGTCTTGCAGGAAGACATTCTGATTGCTGCGTCCACAGGCGGCGGAGAGAAATTTGTCGCCGGACTTGTAGCTAAGCGTTGTCGGATCTATATCGTGGCCTTTTGCGCCGCGTATCCAGCCTTTATCTGAGAGCACAGCGGTAATAGGTTCGGCTGTGAGCAGATCTTTTTCGTTAAAGGCTTGAGATTCACCTCGCGCCACCAGCGGTGAACGGCGCTCGTCGCCAAATTCTTCTGCGGCGGCTATGAGTTCTTTTTTGACCAGAGTTTTTAAGCGTGTCTCTGAACCGAGAATCAATTCCAGCTCCGCTTTTTCTTTGGCCAACTCGTCCTGCTCGGCGCGGATTCTAAACTCTTCAAGGCGAGCTAACTGGCGCAACTTGGTGTCGAGTATATATTCCGCTTGAATATCCGAGAGGCCAAAACGTGCCATTAAGGCTGGCTTGGGCTCGTCTTCGGTGCGAATCAGATTAATCACTTCATCGATATTCAAAAAGGCGATCAATAAGCCGTCTAAGAGGTGCAGGCGCTTATCGACTTTTTCCAGACGATAGTTAAGACGGCGACGGGTGACGTCGGTGCGGAACAGCAGCCAATCTTTGATAATCTGGCGCAGGTTCATGACGCCAGGTTTGCCATTGATACCAATAATATTTAGGTTAACTCTGTAGCTTCTCTCGAGATCACAGGTTGCAAACAGATGGTCCATCAGGGCGTCGAGATCAACGCGGTTAGAGCGTGGAGTGATCACTAGACGAGTGGGATTTTCATGGTCCGACTCATCCCGCAGGTCTTCCACCATGGGCAACTTTTTGTTGCGCATCTGGGCGGCGATCTGTTCGAGAATCTTTGAGCCTGAGGCCTGGAACGGCAGTGCAGTGACGATAATGTCGCCGTCTTCACGGTGCCAGATGGCGCGCATTTTGATCGAGCCACGGCCGGTCTCATAGACGTTTTGAATATCTTTTTGCGAGGTGATGATTTCGGCGTCGGTTGGATAATCCGGCGCTTTAATAAACTCCATCAACTCAGCAACATCGGCCTTGGGGTTGTCGAGCATATGTAAACACGCACTCACGACTTCGTTGAGGTTGTGCGGGGGGATATCTGTGGCCATGCCAACGGCGATGCCAGTGGTACCGTTGAGCAATACATTGGGCACGCGGGCCGGTAGAATTTCCGGCTCCTCCATGGTGGCATCGAAGTTGGGTCGCCAGTTGGCGGTGCCCTGTCCCAGTTCCGAGAGCAGTGCGTCGGCATATTTGGAGAGCTTGGATTCGGTGTATCGCATGGCGGCAAATGACTTTGAATCATCTGCAGAACCCCAGTTGCCCTGACCGTCCACTAGCGGATAGCGATATGAGAATGGCTGGGCCATAAGCACCATGGCTTCATAGACTGCGCTGTCGCCGTGAGGATGATATTTACCGATTACATCACCGACGGTGCGAGCAGATTTTTTATACTTGGCATTGGCTTTGAGGCCGAGCTCGCTCCAGGCGTCGCTGAACCGGCTTTAGACCATCGCCAATATGCGGTAGTGCGCGGTCGAGAATGACGTACATGGAGTAGTCTAGGTAGGCCTGTTCAACATATTCGCTCATGGGTCGGCGTTCCAACCCTTCGCTATTAAAATTGACGATATCGTTCATCGTTTTTCCTATTTATAAAAAATACTTAATTTTTTAAAGATCGGCTATGCCAGCCAGATTGCCTTTGCTTTCGAGCCAGGAGCGACGGTCGGGGGCGCGTTTTTTCGCCAGCAACATGTCCATCATTGAGTCGGTATTATCGTCCATATCCACGGTGAGCTGCACCAGACGGCGGGTGTCTGGATTCATGGTAGTTTCGCGCAGCTGTAATGGGTTCATTTCACCCAGCCCTTTAAAGCGCTGCACATTGACCTTGCCGCGTTTGTTCTCGGCTTCAATGCGGTCGAGGATGCCCTGCTTTTCCGACTCATCCAGAGCGTAATAGACTTCTTTGCCTACATCGATGCGGAACAGTGGCGGCATCGCCACATAGACATGTCCGGCACTGACTAGAGACCGGAAGTGACGCACAAACAATGCGCAGATCAGGGTCGCAATATGCAGTCCATCAGAGTCGGCATCGGCGAGGATGCAGACCTTGTGGTAGCGCAGTTTGTCGAGACTTTCTAAACCTGGATCTATACCCAGAGCCACAGAGATATCATGCACTTCCTGAGAACCGAGAATCTCTTGAGAGTCCACTTCCCAGGTATTTAGGATCTTGCCACGCAGTGGCATAATCGCCTGGTTTTCTCGGTTGCGGGCCTGCTTGGCGGAACCCCCTGCAGAGTCACCCTCAACAAAGAATATTTCACAGCGCTCTGGCTCGCCACTGGAACAGTCGGCCAGTTTGCCCGGCAGTGCTGGACCCTGAGTGATCTTTTTACGCACCACTTTTTTGCTCGCACGCATGCGGCTCTGGGCGCTAAAGATGCAGAGTTCGGCAAGCTTCTCAGCTTCCTCTGTGTGCTGGTTGAGCCACAAACTAAAGGAGTCTTTGACCACCCCAGAGACAAAGGCCGCGGCCTGTCGCGAGGAGAGTCGATCCTTGGTCTGACCGGAGAACTGGGGATCTTCAAGCTTGGATGAGAGAACAAAACTACAGCGATCCCAGATATCGTCTGGGGTGAGTTTGACCCCTCGGGGTAACAGATTTCTAAATTCACAGAACTCGCGCATGGCATCCAACAGGCCGGTACGCAGACCATTGACGTGGGTGCCACCCTGAGGAGTGGGAATTAGATTAACGTAGCTCTCTTGCACTAGCTCGCCACCGTCAGGCATCCACTGCACAGCCCAATCGGCGGCTTCATTGGCTGCAGAATAGGTGCCGATAAAAGGTGCCGCGGGTAATACATCCCAGCCCGCCAGAGATCCTGACAGATAATCTTGCAGACCATCCTGGTAGTACCACTCTTCGCTCTCGTCAGTATTTTCATCGTAGAAGCTAACGGTTAAGCCGCTGCAGAGTACCGCTTTGGCGCGCAATACATGGCGCAGACGCAGCAGGGAAAACTTGACTGAGTCGAAGTAAATTGGGTTTGGCCAGAAGCGCAGTATGGTGCCTGTATTGCGCTGACCGCAGCTGTCGATCACTTGCAGATCCGTGGTCTTGTCACCGTTGGCAAAGGTGATCTGATGGACACTGCCACCGCGCTTTACTGTCAGTTCAAGTTTGTCCGAGAGAGCGTTGACCACAGAGACACCAACACCGTGGAGACCACCGGAGAACTGGTAGTTTTTATTCGAGAACTTGCCACCGGAGTGGAGGGTCGAGAGAATCACCTCAACCCCGGGTATGCCCTGTTCGGGGTGAATATCAACGGGCATACCACGACCATCATCACAGACCGACAGAGAGCCATCTTTATGCAGGGTCACATCAATGCGGCTCGCATGTCCCGCCAGAGCTTCATCGACACTATTATCTATGACCTCTTGGGCCAGGTGATTGGGACGGCTGGTGTCGGTGTACATGCCAGGGCGCTTGCGCACCGGGTCTAGTCCGGTGAGGACTTCAATATCTTCTGCGTTATATGTGCTCATACGCCCTACAGGTCAGGTTGTCATTGTGGGTTGCTCGGAACCGTCGACAGTAAAAATTGGTGAATGGTTTCCAAGTGTCGATGATAATCAATAAAGCTGTGATCACCACCGGATTCAAGAATTATTTTGCAGCCTTGGTAGCGCTGCTCGGCATCACGATAATCAAGCACTTCGTCACCGCTTTGCAATAGCACCAGGTAATTATTTTTATTTTTTATCGCCGCCGGGTCCCAGCGCTGGTATTCATCTATGTGATGCTCTTCGAAGAGCCAGGTTTCACCGCTGTGATAGTTGCTATTTTCACCGAGCCATTTGTCTAGGCCGCGATCTGGGCTGACCGCTGGATTGATCAATACGGCGCCAAGCTCAGCATAACGCTCTACCAAACAGCTGGCGAAAAAACCGCCCATGGAGCTGCCGATAACAAATACCGGCTCTGGCAGACGAGCTTCGACTATCTCGCATAACTGCGCCATGGCCTGATCAGCATAAGGTGGCAGCGAGGGACAAATAAACTCTATTTCAGGGGCATTTTGCCCGAACCACTGCTGGGTCTGCTGGGCCTTCGCAGACTCTGGCGAACTATTAAACCCATGTAAATAAAGCAGTGTTGGCATTGACGGTAATCTATTTTTTGAAAGGCGATATTTTGGCAGGCAATAGTATAGCCAAAGCTGTGGCTTTAGGGTCGATTGATTGCATGAAAAATAAAGCGTTGCTGTTTGAGGAGTTGACTAATAACCGGCGCAGCTGCGATCGCACTGCTGGGCAAAATCCTTGAGAAATTCGACCCCGGTATCCAGGCTGCCGTCGTCGTGTAAGTCCAGCCAGCGATAGCCTGGAGGTTTGTCTGCGAGACCAAAGTCATGGCTGTGCTGCTCGAATTGAACACAGCTTGAAGGTGTTGAGTAAACTGGGATCTCTCCCCAAAGACTGTCGTGGTGCTGATGCACATGGCCAGTGACCACAGCCTTGACCTGACCATGGGCCACAAGCAGGCTGTAGAGACGCTGATGGTTATCGATCTGTTGCTGGTCCAGCCAAGTTGAATTCACCAGCACCGGTGAGTGATGTACCGCCACTAAGACAAACTTGTCAGCCAGCTGCTTAAGACTCTGCTCGGCAAAGCGAAGCTCTGCTTCAGAGAAGTGGCCGCCGGGCTGACCGACTTTGGAACTATCTAATAACAACAAGCCCCAAGCACCAGCTTCATAAACACGCACTCGCGGGAAACCACTTAGATTGGCCTCCATAGTCTCGAGGTCGTCGTGATTGCCGGGCAACCAAAGTGCCTGACGTTGCTTTTCGGTGAGGGTTTTATTTAACAGCTGGTAGGCACCGGCCTGATAATCGCTGGCTAGGTCACCAGTAAGCAGTAGTAAGCTGTCTGCTCGGCCCTGATCTTCCGAGGCTTGCAGTGTCGCGTTAAAACTCTCGAAGGTGGTAACACCGCCAAGGGTTTCCTGCTCATTTGCACCCAGGTGCAGATCCGTGATTTGGGTTATATGCACTGTACTCATGGAATCTCTCGCACTGCCTTGCTGTCATTTTTGCAATTAAAGGGTCACTTTTACTTTGCTCATACCATGACTCAGGCCATGGGCTAAAAGGTCACTTAAAAACATGTTCCACTGCCATTTTTCATCCGGCGCCTGCATTGATGATTTTTCTGCCAGCTCCCAAGGGATAGTTCTGTCGCTGCACCATTCCACCACTTCAGCCATCTTCGCGTCGTGATAGATACGCACCTTAATCTGAATCTCCGGCAACCACTCCGGCCTTGCACTTTTGGCAGCGATACTTAAAAGCTGTGTGTAGGGCGTGATCTCATCGGTACGAATATGCATGCCACTGTTCGACTCATGGGTGAAATCAACATTAATAGCTTTCCCCAGCTGCGCTGGTCCCGGCATCAGTCGTAGCAGGCGCACGTAGTTTAGCTCACACTCGCCGTGCAGGCGCTGAAGATTGTGTCGTTGGCGTCGGCGTTCAGATACTGACAAAGTCGTTACTCGCTGGTCGTGATGTAGTTAGCTTTTTTACTTCAGCGGTTCTTATTAGGCTGATATTCAAGACTCAAGTCTCAACCGCTGGTGGTTTAATTGTAGCCAAAACAACGCGACTGACATGGCAGCGCTGTTGAGGAGGCCCTGTGAAAACGCGTCCATGGTCTCATCGTAGGACCAAACTTGCAGCAGAATATCTTCGCTCTCGCCATCTACGCCAAAAATTCCGCCGCGCTCACTGAGATCCGCAAGACCACAGAAGAGATGCATTTTCTCATCCGTGCCCCCAGCGCTGACCAGATAGTCGCAGATCGGCAGCAGTTTTTCCACTTCGATACCGCTTTCTTCCTGCAACTCCCTTACAGCAACTTGCTCAGGGGTCTCCCCCGACTCGATCATGCCGGCGATCACTTCATACTGCCAAGGCCCGCGGGCTTCATTTAATGCGCCTGGTCGAAACTGTTCGATAAGGCCAACCAGATGATTGCCAGGATCGTACAACAGCACGCCCGCCGCATCACCGCGTTGAAATAGCTCGCGGCGCAGAGGCTTGCTCCAGCCACCGCCGAACAGCCTGTGCTCGACAATCATTCGGGTCATTTTAAAGAAGCCCTGAAATACTATCTCGGTCGATTTTAGTCGATAATCCGAAGCGCCAAAGCGGTGTTTTTTGTCCATAGTCTTGGGATCACTCTTTAGTTATGCCTAGTATTTTTAGCTGGCGACTATTTTTACGTTTGATCTTAAACTATTTGATCATTTAAAACGTCTAACCTTGGATTTCTCGCGACACACCAGGTTCGCAGCACCCACTAAATTGGTCTCTGATCAATAAAGACAGAGTATGCCTTCCGAGCAAACCTGCTAAACTGAACCCGTCTAAATGGAGGTCCTATGCACAACGTTAAAAAACATTTTTTGATTGCTGCTGTCGCGTTTTTAGCCCCACAGCTGGCTATCTCTGATTCGCTTGTCGATATCTATGAAAGTGCCCTGGAAAACGATCCCGTTTTGAGAGCTGCACGAGCTACTTTTAATGCCGATCGCGAAGGCAAAAATATCAGTCGTGCTGCGTTGCTGCCGCAACTCTCGGTTTCAGGAACGTACGAAGAGACTGATACAAACGAAGACTCACGCACCATTTTTAATATTGACGGCCAGGTTTTGCCCTCTGTTAACCAGGGTAATATTGATAGTAGCGGTAGCTCTTACAATGTGTCCCTGAGCCAAGCTATTTTTGATATGCCTTCTTGGTATCGCTTTCAAGGCAGTAAGTCCCTGAGCGAAAGTGCTCGAGCACAGTTTGCCGCCGATCAACAGGATCTGATTATTCGCGTCAGCGATGCCTACTTTAATGTGCTGCGCGCCTACGACAATATGCAGACACGCAATGCTGAAGAGCGAGCTATTCAACGCCAGCTGGAGCAGACCCGCGAGCGCTTTGAAGTGGGCCTGTTGCCGGTTACTGATGTACATGAAGCTCAGGCAGTCTACGATGACGCCGTGGTTAATAGCCTCGAAGCACAGGGCGCCTTGAATATCGCTTTTGAACAGTTGCAAGTACTGACCGGAGAAGAGCACAGCGTGCTTGCCGGACTGGCAGAAAAGTTTGTTGCCACTAACCCCCAGCCTCTAAGCAACAGCGAGTGGGTTGATTTTGCGATTGGTAATAATTATCCGCTCAAGGTCGCTAAACTAGGCAAAGACGCTGCCTATAACAATGCTAAGGCAGCCACTGCAGCGCGCTTACCGAAGGTGACTGGTAGCGCTAGATACTTTGACTCAGACGCTGATGGCAGCAGATACAACCTACCCTTTGAAAATCAACAAGATGGCAACAGCTTCGCTATTTCGGTAACCATGCCAATCTGGCTGGGCGGTTCACTGGACGCTCAGCGTCGACAGGCCAAGCAGCGGTCTATTGCCTCTGATGAAGGCTATATTGCCACTAAACGCAATACGGTTCAGGCGACTCGCTCTCTGCATCAGCTGGTACTGACCAACACCGCACGGGTTAAAGCCCGCGCTCAGTCGATCATTTCAGCGGACAGTGCTCTGCAGGCAACTCAGGCCGGCTATGAAGTGGGCACTAGAAATATCGTTGATGTGTTAGTGGCTCAGCGCACGGTTTTTCAGGCGCGTCGAAACTTTGCCAATGCTCGTTATGACTACATTTTATCGATGATGAGTTTAAAAGAGGTCGCCGGCCAGCTATCTCCGGATGATATCTATGAGCTCAATGCCTGGCTTGATCCGCAGCTGGTGATTAACAAGTCTGCTAATCAGTAGCTGAACAGCCTGAGCTAACAAAAGGCCTGAGGTGGTAAACGCCTCAGGCCTTTTTTATTGACTAAAACTAACTATCGGCTCGGGCTGTTTGCTGGCTCAAGCTGTCTACTGGCTCAAGCTGTTATCAATCACCGCCAGCAATCTCTCCAACGCCCCGCGGTTTGCCTCAGCAACCTGCTGAGCACTCAGCCCCATCTGCTGGTCCTGCTCTGGGTTTTTCATTAACTCTATCACCGACTCTGCCAGTGCCGCCGCATCCTCGACCAAGGACAGGCCTCCCGCCTCAGCTAACAAACGTGAGACCTCAGCAAAATTAAACACTGACAGCCCACTTAAAGTCGGCTTGCCCCAGGCTGCTGGCTCAATCATATTGTGACCGCCATTGGCCACCAGACTGCCACCGACAAAAGCGATATCGCAGGCGCCGAAGAATGTCATCAGCTCGCCCATAGTATCGCCAAGTAAAATATCTGCGTTGTCTGTCGAGTCGTTATTGCTGCGCCGCGCTAGGCTGTAGCCTGCATCAAGACAGAGATCCCCTACCTGGTTAAACCGTTCCGGATGCCGTGGCACCATTACCAATAGCGCATTGTTTACAGACTGTTTGATCAGACTAAAAGCTTGAAGAATAATTTCGTCTTCACCGCGATGAGTACTGGCAGCAAGCAGGATAGGCCGCTGATTAGTGCCGTCCCACTGTTGCCTCAACGCCTCTGCACTCAGCCTAATCTGGGCATTCAATTCGAGATCAAATTTAATATTGCCGGTTATATGGAGCTTTTCAGCGGGCAGTCCAAGGGCTGTAAAACGCCCACCGTCATCTCCATGCTGGGCTGCAACTGCACTGAGTTGAGCGACCATCGGACCGCTGAGTTTGGATACTCGAGCATAGCCGCGAGCAGACTTTTCTGAGAGCCTGCCATTGGCTAAAATCACTGGAATCTGACGCTTGTAACAGGCCGCAACCGTATTCGGCCAGAGCTCGGTCTCCATAATAATTAGCATCTTCGGCTGCACTCGCTGAAGAAAACGCGCCACTGCGTCAGGCGTATCATAGGGTGCATAGCTGTGATCCACAGAGTCGCCAAAAGCGGCTGTTATGCGCTCAGACCCTGTGGGGGTCATGCAGGTGATAAGCAAACGGTGCTCTGGGTATTTTGTCTGAAGGGCTTTTACTAGGGGCACTGCGGCGAGGGTTTCGCCCACTGAGACGGCGTGTAGCCAGATGATTTCTTTGCTCGACTCAGGTGGCGTGAAAAAACCAAAGCGCTGACCCCAGCGCTTCGTATAGGCCGGCGCTTTTATACCTCGATAGAGTAAGCGCAGTAAAATGACCGGCGTAAGAAAATAGAATATGACCGAATAAATCAGTCTTGGCAGAGAGAAAAGCTTCATAACATGCTCAAAATACCATACCGCTCAACTTAAAAGGGACGATAGACCAGCTCAAGCCCACCCTAAAATAAGAACCATAAACCGCCTAAAGACTACACTGGGAAAGCGTCAAAGAGTTTGTCTAAGTCGAGGCCTATGGTTTTCTTGCTGGTTAATGCAATCAGTTCGTCTTGGCTCTGAATTGCTAACAGATCAGATTTTTCTAAGGGTATTTCACCCACAACACCAATCCCACCGTAGTAATCTTGAAACTTGAAGTCACCACCCACCAATTTATCTGAGAGCCTCAGCCACCGGTTTGGAATACCGAAGGCATCGGCAGCAATAAGACCGTGCATTGAGGAGGAAACAATTGCTCCACATTTGCACAGTTCGTCAATAAAAGGCTCGACGGGTAACTGAATATCGACAGGGTGAATGCCCAAGGAAATAAGGTATTCCACAATCGTGTCATCCTTTTCCGCATAATGAGCAACCAACCCAATCTTGTGCTCCTTGGCCACCTGCGGACTGTAAAAACGCGGCATCAGTAATGCTGGATCACCATAGATCTGAGGATTTGTATATCCGAGATCAGCAAGACGCTGACCAGTAAGTGGCCCTCGTACAGCTGCAATTTTTTTTGGCTTTGCTCTTGGTTTTGAAGTGCTAGAAATAAACCCTGAGCCCCACACAATACTATTGCGATTGGCATTGCGAAGAACACTGCCTACCGCTAATAGATGCTCAGTCCAACCGAAAGTGCTTTGAATAACCGTCTTCCCAGTCATTTTTTCTATGAGGTAGGGGTTGATATGATCTCCCCAATTGGCCACGCCATTAAAGTAACGAATACTCTGATAGAGCTCGCCGCTGCCCTTCGCTTTTCTCAAAGCTTTTAAGTTTCCCGATAAATCGAGCAAGTCGCGTTTAAAGCCTCTCATTAAAACCTCATCTTCACTATGATTTTCATCAATCCATCAAGGTTGGTAGCGGCACCTTCTGTTGCTCAGCCCGTAATCTATACTCATACTTCGCACGTAAAAAAGCGCCATGAAAAGGCCTAATCTTTTTTGGTTTCTCCTTTCTCACTCCCTGTAGTTCTATATCACTTTCAGCATTCGGTATTACATGAACAACCGAAGGAAATACGCCGAGTACATTTAAATCAGCTTCCCACCAGTGCTGGATATCATCATCAGCTGGACGACCAAAAGGTTGGCGCGCAGAGAGTAATTTTTTGGCACCCTCTAGAGTTATTAACTGCGCTAAATTACCGGTCGGGATTTTCTTAAAACGGCAGAGATCATGCCGACTGCCGATCGCCGTGCGAGAAACAATTTTCGGATCTTTTTTGCGGCAATAGAATTTAACTATATCCCAGTCTTTTGTTGTCTGATTCAGATTTTCTATAAAGCTTTTTAACTCTGCATCAATGATCAAGTCATCTTCAATAACCAAAGCGCAAGCTAACTGCCTATCAACAATCGTCTGCCATGCCTTAATGTGACTCATATAGCAGCCTACCTCAGCATGACTTAATGGCCGTCGGTATGACTTAGCATTTAATGACTCGCTGTAAACAGCTTTCAATTGTTCCTCACTTAAATTAGCGCCATAAACCGCTGCGACTCGCTCGAAAGGCATGTCGAGCTCATCTAGTCGCGCCGAAATCCGGCTCAGCCGCTGGCAACTTTTGTCTAGGTTAATAACAAACGTTAGCGGAGTAGACATGATAAGCCAGGTACCATTAGCGAGTGGAAAAAAGTCAATTGATTACCGCCAATGCTCTGTAATCCAAATGGCTGGTTTAAAGCGCCGATACCATTTGCCACTCACCCCCGCGATCGCCTCATGGGGGTCGGGCTTGCCGTGAAATACGATCACTCGAGCATTTTCTGGCACTTGGGTTTCACGTGCAGTCAAAAACCAAAATGGCTTCAGGCAGTGGCGCTTAAAACTTCTACACCATTCGTCGGGCCAATAGACCAGAGCATTTTTTGCCATCAGTGCAGCGGACAGATATTCCTGTTCATTGCGATGTGTGTTTTTAATTTGTTGAAAAGATTTTTCGAATTCACTGAGTATTTCTGGATGAGCACCCACTTCAAACCGGTAGACTGATGAGTTACCGGTACCATCCTTTTTAATCCAGTCTTTGATAATCATTACTTCGCCGGGGTAATCAAAAAGATCATCCAAACTGCCGGTAATAATTAAATCCAGATCTAGGCACAGAACTTTTCCCTTGAGGTCATAGAGTGTCTCAGAAAATACCGCCAGTTTGTTCCAGCCGCGCTCTGGACCAGCGAGATCTACCGACAGTTCTGGGAGCGGAAAGACCTCGACATTTTCATGGGTGCCGACGCCATCTTCGGTGAGACAGATAAAGCGAAACGGGCGCGACATATTGCGCGCGACCATGGAGTAAAGCTTGTTAACATAGTCAGCGGGGTACTTGGTGCCCCACTTCATACATAAAACATTGACGATTTCTTTTTCCATGAGCTCTAGTGATTTCCTATTTAAGGCTTATTCAGCTACTGGCGCTAACCAGTTCTGATACTTATCGTTTTTACCGCGCACTAAATCAAAGTAGGCAGCTTGCAGCTCTGTGGCAATGGGTCCGCGCTTACCTTCACCGATAATACGGCTATCGTATTCTCGAATCGGTACGATCTCGGCGGCGGTGCCGGTAAAGAACGCTTCGTCGCAGATATAGACTTCATCGCGAGTAATGCGCTTTTCACGCACCTCAATGCCACGATCTGCAGCCAATTTAAACACGGTGTCGCGAGTAATGCCGTCAAGACAGGAGGTGAGGTCCGGTGTGTAGATAACCCCGTTGCGAACCATAAAGAAGTTTTCGGCGCTGCCCTCGGCAACATAACCTTCTGGGTCGAGCATAATGGCTTCGTCGCAGCCGGAGTCCAGCGCTTCACGCAGGGCCAACATGGAGTTAATGTAGTTGCCGCTGGCTTTAGCTTTAACCATGGTGATATTCACATGATGTCTGGTGTAGGAGGAGGTGCGAACTTTGAGACCGGTCTCTAGAGTTTCTGGAGACATATAGGAGGGCCAGTCCCAGCCGGCGATACCGACGTGAACTTTGAGCCCTTCAGCGCGCAGGCCCATGCCTTCTGAACCCAAAAACACTAGCGGGCGAATATAGGCGGCATCTAAGTTATTTAAGCGCATTACGTCGCGGTGAGCTTGGCAAATTTCTTCCTGAGTGAAAGGAATCTGCATATGGATAATCTTGGCCGAGTTAAACAGGCGCTTGATATGATCTTCAAGGCGGAAAATACAGGTTCCAGAGTGCTCTGTTTCATAGGCGCGGATGCCTTCAAAAACGGCATTGCCATAGTGCAGAGATGAGGTCAGGAAATGCGTCTGCGCATCTCGCCAGTCAACCATCTTACCATCCATCCAAATAAAACCATCGCGATCCGAAAACGACATTAACCTTTTCCTCTTTTTAACTCTTTGTTTATTAAATTAATTTGCTCTTAAATACTTAGCGCTTAAAAAAGTGTTCCCATTCGGCTATCACCCACTCCCGGCACTGAAGAAACTCTGAGCTAGGCACCTCCGCCAACTGATTCTGCAGCTGTAGGCGATGTCCTGCTGAGCGATATCTCTTGTAAGCGTCGATTAACATGCCGGATTGTTGCTCCGATAACAGTCCACACTGAGCCAGTGACTCTAATGTGCGAATGGTATCACTCCAGCGGCTAATGTCGGGGTGATTGTGCGACCAAGCCAAGACTGCAAATTGAACCATAAATTCAATATCGACGATACCTCCGGCACCTTGCTTAAGGGAGTATTTGCCCTCTTTCGATGGCCTGCCGAGATGTTTACGCATTTTTTCCCGCATTTGTTCTACTTCAGTGCGCAGAACCTGCTCATCCCGCGGTTGCATAAGAACGGCCTGACGCAGACGGTTGAAGTCATCCGCGAGAGCCTTCTCACCCGCCACCACACGAGCACGAACCAATGCCTGTTGCTCCCAGGTCCAAGCACTTTCACGCTGATATTTTTCAAATGCCGCTAGGGAGGAGACCAGCATACCGGAGTTGCCCGAGGGTCGCAGACGCATATCAATCTCATAGGCGGCGCCAGAGGACGTGACGGTGGACAGCACATGAATGATTCGTTGACCGAGGCGGGCATAGAATGTGCCTTTATCAATGCTCCGCGGTCCACCGACTGTCTGTCCAGCGGAACCTCGATGAAGGAAGACCAGATCCAGATCAGATTTATACCCCAGCTCAATGCCCCCCAACTTGCCATAACCGAGAACGATAAAGCCCGGCGACTGCACACTAGCACCCTCGGGCTGACCATACTGCTGGCTGAGATGCTGCCAGGCAATGGTCAGGGTCTGCTCAATAACCACCTCGGCGATCCAAGTCAGATAGTCACTAACCTGCATTAGAGGTATGACTTGGGTGATATCGCAGGCTGCCACTCGCAGGCTATTGGAGCGCACAAAGTAGCGAATCGCCTCCATCTGCTGTTCGAGATCATCGTCGGCCACACGCAGCATCTGCTGGCGCAACTGGTCTTGAAGCGAGTCTTTACTTTGCGCCGTAAACAGGCTGTCGCTGTCGAGAAGTTCATCGAGCAGGACTGGATAAGCGGTAAGCTGCTCGGCGATCCAGCTGCTGCTCTGGCATAAGAGCACTAGTTGCTGCAGTGCTGTGGGGTTCTCCGCCAATAGCACCAGATAGGCACTGCGCCGCAGCACCGCCTGAATAAGGCCCACCACTCGACTGAGGGTTGTGCTGTTATTGTCTGCAGCGGCGCAAGCTGCGACTACGCTGGGCATCAGTTTGTCGAGGCGACTGCGCGGCTCAAGGTCGAGACCGATCACGGCTTTGCTGTGATAGATGCTGTAGAGCTGTTGTGCCACTGCCTGAGGTT
>Ga0206126_10004148_pt1 | contig 14166 bp, 17 predicted proteins | sample Helgoland_Spring_5_FD_148621 | JGI IMG/M metagenome (GOLD analysis project Ga0206126, IMG submission 148621) | Pelagic subsurface seawater microbial communities from Kabeltonne, Helgoland, North Sea - Helgoland_Spring_Bloom_20160412_1 | ecosystem: Environmental > Aquatic > Marine > Epipelagic ...
AGCTCTGCGTATGAGCTTGGAGTTAAAAATGACAAATAACCCATATGAATATGGAAATAGAGCGGAGAGTTTGAGGTATAATTCCTAATTCCGTTTATTATCTCCGTGCCATTACTCGGCATAGATAGATAGGCGTTGATACCATCCGCTCCAAGAGTAAGTAGCTTTGCATTACCCTCTTTTGTTTCTATTTCTTCTGGGGATAAATTTGCACTTGCAAAGTAATTTGCAAATACTAGGCGTCTACCCTCTTCTTTCAAGTGCTGCAACTCTATATAGGAAGCGTGCTTTTTGATAAGGGTATGCAACTTCTCTTGTCTTTCATTATTTTTGATATAAGAATATTTCTGATCAATCGAGAGGAAGGCAAGGAATAGTATTATTATTCCAAGCAGGAGATTGGTCAGGTTTATATCTTGGTTTGTTACTGCTTTACTCATACTTATCTACTCTTTATCTTGGTTTGAGTTTTTAATTGCGATTTTTGCCTGTTCGTAGAAGTCTTTTGGTACTAAATAGATTTTATCGCCGTCTTCTAGGGATACTTCATGAATGCTGAACTTTGCGCTATGTACAACCGAGGTGACGCTCTTTATAAGCTGCTCCTCTTGCCATTTATAAGTTGTGTATTCTTTTTTCTTTGTGTTTGTATTTTGGTCTTTATCCGCTTTGTTCTCTATAGTCATATCAACGCCTCTCTTCTTTTGTTAATTCATCCTCAATAGCATCAGATAGCCCATTGAGGCTATATTCTGCTTTAAATAACTTGCCGTTAATGTAGAAACTTGGAGTGCCTATGAAATCGGAATCTGATGCTAATAATTTTGCGTGGTCAAATAGAGTTTTTGACTTAGACTCATCGTTTAAACAGAGATCATATTGTGCATTTGATATGCCATGGTCATTTGCTATTTTGTAGAGGTTTGCTCTGTAGTCTTTGCTGTAGCCCCAAGTATCTTGTGTATGGAGTAGATGACTCGTTAACTTTTGATATGAATCAATATCACCTTTGCATCTAGCAAGTAGACTTGCATCGAAATCTTGCTTATTACCAACGCATTCACGCATTACATATGCGATCTTGCCTGTGTCTATATATTTGCGTTTTAATTCGGGAAAAACTTTTAAATGGTACTCTGAGCAATGAGTACAGGTTGGCGCAAAATACTCAATGAGAATTACTTTGGCATCCCTACTCCCTATTACTATGTCATTATTGAATATACGCTCGTTACTTAATTCATTAGCGCACTTTTGGGAAATTTTGCCGTTTACAGAATTAGCAGGCGAGTTATTGTAATTCTCTCTACCGCTGTTTGCTAGAGAGTTACTTGCATAAAATAGAGTAAAGATTATCGTTAAAAACGAAATACAAAATATTTGAGATATTGACTTAAAAAGCTCGGTTGATATAACGACACCCGAACTATGATTAGATACATTGGATATATATTTACAGCTATTGCTCGCAAATGACTTTCTTGTTATACTCATATTACTTCTATAAATATTATAGTTGTTATTTTACGAGCAGTAAGTATCTATGTTTGGCGACTGAATACTTACTGCCTTGTTATCTTTTACTAAAAACAATCAATAAATCATTTTTAATATCACTAGTTGCAAAATATCATGCATTATAATGCTACACAAGCTATTTTTACAAAAAATACATTTTCTATACATAAGATGTATTTTATTTATAGTATAGTAATAATGGATTTTACATTGATTTACTACAAGCAATCTATTAAAAATACCCTAAGTCTAATTTAATTATAAAAAAGCCGATGCTCTCTACAGGAGAAATTATTAAAGTTTTGCTCGATGAAAAAGGCATGCACACCAAAGATTTAGCTCGTATCACTGGGCTAAAAGAAGCTGCCGTGCTAAATGTTTTATATAACAGGAGTACTAGAGCGGAATACTTAAACAGAATCGCAAAAGCTTTGGATGTTCCACTTGACACGCTATTAAAAGCAAAGAAAACATATACAATTGAAGTAAAAATATACGCAAATGCAGCAAAAATTGTATTCCTTCAATTGGAAAAATTAGGAATTAACCAATTACCTTCTAGAACACTAATTGAATACATAGACAGCACTTATGAAAATTTAGCTCAGACTGGTAATGAGGAGGGTGCTACTATGTATATTAGTGGCATGATCTCAGGACATATTAAATTTGGTATTTTAAAGAAAACCTAATTTATTACTCCGTTTTACCGACTATGGAATAATAATATTCACTATTATTTATTCGAAAACTCTGGACTGGATAGAGATATTTCTCCCATTTATTAAATACAGGCCAGTCTGATGTATTATCTTTATCATAAAAACAAATTGCCTTTTCTTTGTTGTTCAATGCATCGCACATTTCTTGTCCTAGATTATTGTCCTCAGCTTCTAGCGACATTTCCTTGATGCTATCACTAGATAGTAAAAAAACGTAATATTCTTTAGAATCAGAATCAATCATCAAATATACTCCTGATTTGCTCACCAGATAATATTGTTCAATTTTATAATCAATCAATATCCTCCTAATGATTGCACTATATTCCTTAGACAAAAATGGATGTTTATTATTTTCAATAAAAAGTGATTCAGTAACCAAGCGACCAGTTGTTGCAAAAAAAATCTCTTCTTGTTTTTTTATGTGATTTATTAATAAGCCCTTTTTGGATATATCACGTTTATCGATAAAGCTATTAATTATTTGGCAATTCAGATTATTTATTGCCTCTGATGACTCTATACTTGAGGTTAGTAATGTTTTTCTTAAGAATCTGTACTGTTCAATCTGTTTACAAAAAGCAATTCCTGACATCGTTGGCATGTTGTAATCCACAATTACATTTGATGCTATATTCAAACGATTGTTATTTAGAATCGCAGATGGAATGTAATTGTAATTTATATTATAGCCACCCCGCCCTTCCTCTGTTGTTACCGAACCATTAGTATACCAATCTAAGCAAAAATCTTGTTTAGCGAGATACTCCACAGCCTTAATGGGGTCTGTAAAGCAAATATAATTGTGGTTGTTTCCCAGAACTTCCTTCAATTCACTTAAAAACATCTCGTCATCATCTAGTATTAGAGTTTTTGTTGACCAGAAAAATGGTAAGTTTTGCATTATGTTCCTATTAAATACATGGAAATATTAACTTAAATTTAGTATATTGCCCTAATTGAGATTCGCATACTATATCACCCCTAAACTTCATCATTACTTTTTTACAAAAAAACATACCCAAACCAGTGCCGTTAGGTTTTGTTGTGTGAAACCCATCGAATATGGACAGAATATCCTTTTCTGATATTCCAACCCCATTGTCTTCTATAATAAGTATATTATTTGTGCTATCTACCTCTGTGTAAACTTTAATCTGAAAATTTTCTATTTGAGATTGGTAAAACAGAGAGTTGTTTAAAATATTAAAAATAATAAATTTAAAAAACTTTGCATCTGCTGTAAAATTAAAATCTTTCCCTAAATTTATTTCTACAAGAGACTTGTTTTGGTCTTTAAACGGATAATCATCTATTACCTTTATTAATTCCTTTTGAATACTTAATTTTTTCAAAGACATTTTTCTATTTGCCTGGAGTTTTACCAATACATCTTCCAAGATGTAGTAAATATCTTTTATCAAGACGTTAGTTTTATATAAAAAATTATTTTTTGACTCTAGCGAAACAAAGTCCTGATTTTTATAATTGGCATTCAGTAATTGAAGAGTTGCTAATGGATTTTTTATTTCGTGGGCGATAATACCAAACGCCTGCTTAGCCTTTTTTAAACTTAGATTATAAAAGCCTTCGTTATTTCTAATAAAAACAAAGCTAATAGCTACTGACGAGAGTAAGGAATATATAAACCAAGCACCTTTTATAGTATTAATTGACTTTAGAGGGTTTATACCTAAAAAGATACTAGTGTATAGCATAGCTATTGATAATGCTGTTACTAAAAAAGCGAAGGACAAATCCCAGTCAACTATAAAAGATAAAATAAAAATTGAAAAAACAAAGTTAATAATAGCCCATTCCGCAAAGTCATTTTGTACTAAAATAACAGAATGAGTTAATGGTAGACTGATAAACACACACAAATACCAAAAAAGTGCAAAGTATTTCTTGCAGCGATGTGACCATATTTCTTTCGTAAATAACACAATGCACATACTGCCGCTAATGAATTTTAATATATAACTATCAATCCATACATTGTCTCTCCATATCAAATATGGAAATATACTAAATATTAGAAAAAATATAGCAAACTCATTAAATAGCGTGTTGCGCTCGATCATTCTTTGATTTAGAGAGTTAATAATGTCCATTTCTTATTTTTTTCTAATTAAAGATGCGAGTAATAAAATCATAGTATTGCTTAATATTGACGGAATAATACTGTATATCTGGGTTATTTCTTTTAAATCAAAATGCTCCCATAATAAAAATGTACTTAGTCCGCAAACCATAGATAACATACAATCTCTAGAGCTAATTTTTACACTAAATATCCCTAGTAAAAGTGGAGCAACTATTGATGACCCCCAAAAATTAGAGCAATAGATAGCTAATTCAAAGATATTTTCAAAATACAAAGCTACTACGGTAGCAAGAATACCAGCTACTAATATGATTAACCTCGCTGAATACAACTCTGTTTTTTCTGTAAATTTTATCTTTGTTTGAAGCAAAACATCGTTAACTATACTAGTGCTAACAGTATTAAGATATGAATCAATCGTTGACATTATCACGGATAATATGCCAATGATTGCTATCGCTTTTAAACCAATATGCAAAACACCTAATTCATTAATTAAATTTAAAAATGCCCCGTTAGGCGCTGTACTGGGGTTTATGGCAAATGCTACTAACCCTATTAACCCTGCCACGGTTGTAAATATCATGTCCGTCACTGCGAGAAATATGAATGACTTTTTTGCTTGATCCACAGATTTAGACATTAATATCCTTTGAGCAAGGGGCGGTGATAACATAGGAATAGACATATATAAAAATACTATAAAATACTTTCTGAACATCTCATCATTTGGATATAAAGAAATTTTGCTGCTTGGCAACTGAGCTAGCAATCCATCGTATCCACCCACCATTTTTAATCCAATATTCAAGATCAGGGGAATAGTTACAGCAAGGGCTATAAATTGCAGTACATCGGTAAATACTACAGACCTCACCCCGCCAAAACAAGAGTAAGCAATGATTATTACTGCTCCACAAAAAGCTCCCACCTCCTGAGGTAAATCAAATAAATATCTCATTACAAAGCCTAGCGCCATTATTTGCGCCGCTACCCTACCTATACATAATAACGCACCTGACACACCCGTTATCATCCTCACTTTTTGACCATATAATTCTCCCATTATTTCGCCAACGGATAATTTACCAAAAAATTTATTCATTTTAGGAATTATAAAAAATGCGGTTAGCAATGCACCCAAAGAGACTCCGTACTTTGCAACCATTACTATAATTCCATACTTAAATACTTCTGTGGATGTACCCAAAGAAGAGCCTCCTCCTATTAAAGTTGCACTTATTGTCATTCCAATAACAACAGTGGGAAGGTTTCTATCACCTATTGCGTATTCCTTGAAATTCTTTACTTTTCTACCAGATTTTAATCCTAATATTAGCGTTAATAACAGGTACGATATAACGCTTATTGTTTCTATATTTATTGGTAAATTTAACATCACAAAACCTATAATTTTAAAAGACCGCTAATTGCGTAAGTATTTTTTTTTAATATTGTCTAAGTAGACATTCACTGATAATAATTGATCAGTCTGTTTTTCAACTAGTTGTTGTATATTTTCTAAAGCACCATATTTTCTAATATTACTATTCAGCCAATTGTTAATTTCACTAAAATCTCCTTTTTCTATTCTGCTAAAAAACAAAGTATCTAAGTTTTGTATTCTTGATACCATCATAGATGCTAATATTGATCCAACACAGTACGCGGGAAAGTAACCAAAATACCCTTTAAACCAATGAATATCTTGTAAGCAGCCTTCCCTGTCCGAATTGGGTGTTATACCTAAATATAACTGCATTTTTTTATTCCAGATTGCGGGCAGTTCATCGAGACCTAAATTTCCTTCAACAATATCTTCTTCAATTTCGCACCTTAAAATAATGTGCAGCAAGTATGTTAATTCGTCGGATTCTAGTCGAATATTATTAGGTCTTACCCTTGTTACGTTTTTATATAAATTTTCTGGAGAATAAATATTACCTTTCAGGTTATATTGATCTCTAAGTATTTTTGAAATTAAAGCCATGAATTCCATTGATCTTGCAACGTGCATTTCCATAATTAAGGACTGGCTTTCGTGAGCCACCATTCCAGCTGATTTACCGACTGGTTGATTTTTATAATTATTAGGTAAATTTTGTTCGTAAAGCCCATGACCTACTTCGTGAACTAGCTTCATTATATTTTCTAAAAAATTATTACTGGATTTTAATAACAGCCTAACATCGTATGGAGAACCTCCGCAAAAATAATGACTTGATTGATCTACTCTACCCCTTTTAAAATCAAAACCCAATAATTGCGCTATTGTGGTGTTGAGTTGTAATTGTTCAGATCTAGATAGAGCATCTGGGATTTGGTGAACATCTTCTAGCTTTTGTTTTTCTTGGATTTCTTTAATAATAGGCGGTAAATTACTCTTCAGATCTTTAAATGTTTTTTTAAGAAGTGATGTTTTTAAATTTGGACTATATTGATCTACAAGGGCTTCATATGAAGATTCTGTATTTAAGTATGATTTTCTTTCTTTAGCAATTACTTGCACTGAGGATATAACTTTTTGTAGAGATGGTTTTATCTGATGTAGTTTTTTTATTTTTATTGAATGCCATATTGATTCACACTCAATGGTGTTTTTGATATGGATAGTCTTGATAGCTTTGTTTGTAGATATGGCTAATTTATGTTTTTTTATAATTTCTTGCAAATTAACTCTCTGCCATTTATCGAAAGAATCTGCTTCTTTTTTTGATTGAGCGATAAGTTTTGCTATTTTATTAGAAGTAAGCTTTTGATTAGATAGTTGCTGCAAATATTCAATTTCTTTTTTTCGATTTTCTCGAGAATTAATGGGGGCGCATGTTGAAAGGTCGCAATATAATATGTTTGTTATATTGTTAATCTTATAAATCTCCTCTACTTCCTTCTCTAACTTTTTGTAATATTGTGTATTATTCATTTGCAACATACCCCGCTTAGAAATAGGTTATTAGCTCTGGCGGCGTCTTTTATATAGTTCAAATAGTTACTCTCTACCCAGTCTTTTATAAATCTACTTGGGGCTTGAAGCTCTATTATTTTTTTCTCGTTATCTATACGAGTATTAAAGTTAGATAACCAAGCTTTATCTATAGCATCACCCTCTGATCCAAAATAACTGGCAAAGGTTTCTCGGATTTTACCCCAAACACCTTCTCTTTTTAGAAAGGTTTGGTCTTTCTGTGCTGAAGCATTAAGTGTTGTAGGTTTGTTAAGTGTTATTATATCTAAAGATTCAACGGATTGGTAATTACCAGCATCGTCCATTTTTTCATGAGTTGCTTGTATTTGCCTTAAGATCAAGTCTTTGTCTAATTTTGAGAGTTGTACATTGTGGTTTAGAGTTATTACCGCCCTACCCTTGCTTATTTCAATGGATTTGTATGAGGTTAGGAAGTTATATGCTTTTGATCTTTCAAGAGTTGCTGCTAGCTTTTTCTTTAAGTGCCACTCTGGAGATACTTGCAAGGAGTACTCGATATCAGTTAGGTACTTCTCTTGTTTTCGCATAGTCCGTTCTTCGCTTGTTTGGTTAGCAGTGATGTAATAGTTTGTACTGCTGATCTTTACGGGGTCTCTTTTTTCAAAAATTAATATCTTGGAGAGATATGCAATAAAGCCTTTTATATGATAGAAGAATGCTTTAGCCCCCTTCTTGCTTCTAGATACAGCTTTAGCTATTTCTCTTATTGCTTTATCTGTATAGTTCTTACCACATCTTGATCTTATTTGGCTACACATCTCATCTGTTAGATAATCGAGTACTTCAAAGAGATACTTACCAGAGCCTAGGAATCCATTGGTGTTGCGGGGGGTAACATTGGTATTATGAGCAAGATTATCTTCTTCCTCCGATGTAACTTCCGTTTTTAATGTTTCATCACCCCGCTCTTCTATCTTATTACTAATCTCGGTATTGGAATTTTCTTCAATAAAAAAAGACTTTGAAGAATTTTTTACAAAATTAGCTCTAGATCTAATCTTTATATTATTATTTTCTCTATATATAGTAGAAGAAGCGTTTTTATCGGACATTTTTGTCCTTTGAACGCTTTCTTCTGTATCATTGTTTTTTAATTTAAATTCATAGCTGTTTTTATATTTCTTTCCATTTATCTCGGTTATTCCTCTTTTGTAAGAAACATCAACCACATCCTTTATTTCTTGGATAATTCTTTGGTTTTGTCTACTGCCAGAGTTAGTAATAGTAGAAATATATTTGTGATTGAGTAGCAATACAGGTTGCTTCTTTAGTTTTTGGTATACAACAGAAAGTAATGCTTTTGCATTCTTGCTAAGATATCTTGTTTTCTCTGTGTAATTATCGGGTTTGTTTGCACGCTCTAACTTATCCCACGCAATATAGCTTTTTCTGTAGGAGGATTTAGGGGAGTTGGTGCTAGAAGGTGAATATTCAGCATGCTCAACTCTAGAGCTAATGTTTGTTGTAGAAAAGTTACAATTAGTAGAATCACTTTGTGATATAGCGGTAGTAGTAGTCATTAAGTACCTCGTTTGAGAGGCTAAGACTTAAAAATACTTGTATTTTACTTTAAAATCATGTATTATTCAGGGTAATAAGAAGAAACGCTCGGGAAAAGCTTATTCTTAGTCTTTAAATAATATATATATTTTTATATGTTTTTCGGGTGTTAAGTATCTTTTGGTCTTAGCACCTCTTTTTTATTTGAATCGACAATATCTAGTTTTTGTAAACCATCTTGTCTTAATTTTATATTCATCGCATCAAAAAACCACTTTCTACGTGTCAAGTATGTTTCTTTACAGTAGTTGTCAATTATATCTAAAGAATCCTTAGGTAGATCAATAGTAATTCGTCTGATCTCAGGTTGGCTGTTACTTTGCGATGTCATAAATTAAAATAAAATAATTAATACATTAGAGCTAATGCTACAACTGGAGTATTATTTTGTCAACACTAATAATATTAAGTCCTACTCAATAGTGAACTAATCAACCCCGAAGAAGGGAGTTTTATTATATAAAACTACATAATAATGTAATTTTACAACTAAAATAGGTAATTGTAGCTATAGCTGGATAGAAGTGCGAGAAGGTATCTACGAAAAGGGGTAAAAACCAAAGGTGCAAATACATAACCTTTTATAGCAGCTAGATTTATAGCAGCTATAAAAAAAGATATATATAAATATAGACACTATAATTATAGCTGCTATAATTATATCAATTAATTAATAAAGAATAAAATGACTTGTATATTAGGCTTTATATCCCAGAAGGGGGGAGTTGGTAAAAGCACGTTGTCTAGAGCCGTTGCTTCTGAGATATCAAAAAATAAGTTATCTGTTAAGTTGTCTGATCTAGACGTACAACAAGCAACAACTACAAATTGGCATAGAAGGAGATTAATCGCTGACATAAAGTCAAATATTTCTATAGAATGCCACAAAACAGTGTCTCAATCATTAAATTCTCTACATGATCATGACGTTCTTATAATTGATGGTCCTGCGAGAGCTAGTAGGGGGACTCTAGATATTGCGCAAAACGCTAATCTTGTAATACAACCCACGGGAGCGAGTCTGGATGATTTAGAGCCAGCCGTGCTTACTTTTCATGAACTAATTAAAGCAGGGATTCCTAAAGATAAACTAGTCTTTGCATTGATGAGGGTAGGGACTCAGGCAGAAGAAGCAGACTGTAGATCTTATATAGAAAAAAGTGGTTTTTGTACCCTAAGTGGCTGTGTATTTGAAAAGCCAGCATACAGATTAGCCCAAAACAAAGGTTTATCCATAACAGAAACAAAATATGTAAGCTTAAATAAAAGTGCAGAAATTTTAATTCAATCAATAATAGATAAAATATAATGGTAGATATTAGTAAACTAAAAAAGAAATCAAGATTAGGGTCTCCGCCTTTATCTAGCGCAGTAAAAAATAATTTATACCAACCAGAAACCTTAGAGGGAGAAATAGATGGTAGGAGTTTGAGGAGAACAAATAGGACTCAACAGTTGGCAACAAGAGTTACTCCTGACTTTTATAATAAAATAAGAGTATTGGCTGCGAGAGACAAGGTAAAAATAGTAGAACTATTGGAAAGGGCTATAGAAATATACGAAAAAGATAGCAGCTAGCTTTCTATCTGCTATATATCTATAAACTACCTTGTTCAGTAGACGTATTATTATCAACAACTGCCGTTGTGTGCCAAGTAAACATAGTGCAACTTAGCATGCCTCTCGACTGGTATACTTTTCGCGCCAATTTCTAAAATACTTTACATTAGTACCGACATATATCACCATTTTCTATTAAACTCCTCCACTACATGCTCATCAGTAAAATTCAGATATATAGAAGTAGTTGCCAACCTGTCGTGACCCAGCATTTTCTGCACAGAGGCTATAGATATGTTTTTTTGTAGAGCTAATGTGGCAAATGTATGTCTCAAAATATGAGGAGTAACTGTTTTTGATATTTTAGCTCTATTTGCTACTTCTTTTACTATTTTCTGCACTTGCCTTGCTCCAATTGGAAATTTTGTATTTATTGCAAAATAATGCTCCAAGAGAGACTGGACTCTTTTAGACATTGGTACTACACGTTTTTTTGTTTTCTTTCCATATATTCCACCTTTCCCGCTAACACGAATAGATTTCTGTTGCCATAAAATATTTTGCGGAGTTATAGAACATAACTCCGAAACTCTTAGACCAGTATCAAGCAAAATCCATATAATTAACTTTTCTATTATTGTACCGCAAGCTTGATAAAGTTTATCAGCATCTGATGGGGTAAGTGGTCCTCTTTTGAATTGGTAAGCCATATGTTAAATTATTAATAATAGTAATACGATTTTGCTTTGAGTTCGCTTTAGGGTAGAAACTACGAACTAAGTTCGCAAAACACGCATTTTGACATATTAGCAAATATTATGCTAATTGTCAGGTAAATACTGGAGGGTAGGTCGGTGCTTTCTTTTATTCCTAGCCTGTTTTTGTTGTTAACAGTTCGCTTTTGTGGGTGGAAGGCGAACTATTAAAGTGCATCATCATCAAGACAGCACTTTTTATATTTCTTTCCAGAGCCACATGGGCATTTATCATTACGACCAATTTTTAGGCTTGTGATTTGATCGATCTGCGAGCTTGGCAAAAAGAAGCCATCATCAGTCGGATAGATAGTAATAGGCTCGGGGCGTATTCCCATGTTAATTTCTATAGTCTCTATATCACCTGTAAACCAAGTTTCTACCATATCTCTTTTAACTGCTTTGGCGATGTACTGCATCTTATGCTCTGCATTAAATTCTATTAATCGCATCACTATTAATGTGTTGAGGTACGCCGATTCTTCGTTGGTGTCATCTAGTATATTAGTAAATATATCAATAACATATTTTTCTTGCGTCTCGTCACGTATTGCTATGTATGTCATAGATTCAACGGCGAGATAATATCCTCGATCCGTTTGTGACTTGTTTGTAAGAAAGGTAGATAATGGAATCAAAGCATCCTTACCTATTAAAGAAAAAACCTCTGGTAATTCATTTTGACACCATTCATCATCAAAATGCGTATTAAAGCATCCTATCAGTGGCTGTATAGCTTCCACAGCTCCAATCCTTCCAAGGAGTCTCCATGCGTGAACAGGAAGCCAATAGTAATCCTCATCTTCGCTTAAGAAGTAATCAACATTTGTTGCTAATTCAATTAATTCTGGAGTATCAGAGCTAGTAACAAGTGATTTTTTATAATAAGATTCATCAGTGACCCATTCAAGAGTACTTGCACATTCACCCAGCGCCCTTAATCTATCAACTAAATTACATGAAGAGGAGGGTTTTTTATTAAGAAATCCCAGCATTTCTTTAAACTCCCAAAGCTCCACGATAGAGGTCTATTAGATTATCCTCTTCTGCAAGGGCGTCTTTATCTTTCTTTTTGAGTTTTAGAACATGTTTTATTATCTTTACATCAAAGCCAAGTGATTTAGCCTCATTATAGGCATCCTTTAGAAGTTCAGCTGATTCTAGCCTTTCTTCTTCTATAGTTTCAATTTTACTGATAATTTGTTTTAGTTTGTCAGCTTCTACTACTTCTGTCATATTTTTCTATTTCTCCTATTTTGATAGATTATGCTTTTGTTTCTGGTTTGTCAGTTCTACTGAGTATATAGCTCCAGCTATAATAGATGCGTACAGACTTTTATATGCTATTTCCTTATATAAAATACTTATTGTTTTACTCATGGTGAAAATATCAAATACCAAGTAATAGCTACTCATCATAAATCCATCTACTAATGCCGATACTACCAGTGAGGCAAAAAGAGCTAGAGAAAATTGATAAGTATTTTTAAAGAAGTTAGTTAGGTGAATTGATAGAGTGGCGGCAATCCCTAAAGATACTAGAGAAGCTATAGTTATTTTCATAATAGCTGTATTACTTACTCCCATTATAAAATAGAGTGGTATGCTAAGACTAATGCCAGCTAATAATACTTTATAAGCATTACCAGACTTGTTTTGTAGTAAATAAGTATTTGCAACAACGAGTATCCCTGTAAATATTGCTGCACATTGATAAATAGCTGTCTTTTGATTTATCATAAAACACAGTGATGCAATGATTGAGGTATATATTAAATTCAGGGTGTTTGTTTTAGTCATTTCTTCTTACTCCAAAAAATCTAAGTAGGTATATAAATAAATTGATAAAGTCCAGATACAGTGTAAAAGCAGCCATGATGCCTATTTTACTATTTGTATCAGCTCCTTGGTAATATAGAGCCTTTAGCTTCTGAGTATCATAAGCGATAAGCCCTGTAAATATACCAACTCCTATAAAAGATAGTGCAAATTCTACTGCTGGACTTTGTAGCATTAGATTTACAAGAGATGCTATGATTAAGCCAATTAATCCCATATATAGAAAAGAACCCATAGAGGTTAGGTCTTTTTCTGTAGAATATCCATATAGGCTCATACCACCAAACATGCCAGAGCAAATAAAGAATGTCTTTGTAATAGATGCTCCAGTATACATAAAGCCAAGAGATGAAAGACTCATTCCCATCAGAGTAGCAAACACCCAGAATAATGTCTGAGCATTCTCATAGGTAATTCTGTTATAGCCAAATGCAAAATACAGAGATATACCAAGTGGAGCAAAACTAATAAGCCAGCCAAGTGGAGTCATGCCAGTTACATATCCCATCTCCATATTAAACATCAAGCTAGTTAAAGCAGGAATGGAAAATACCGCAAATGCAGAAATTGCAGTAACAGCCAGCGCTCCGCTCATTAGCTGGTATATTCTTAAGAAATACTTACGCAGTCCATCATCATATGCTCTATTAGTTTTGGTAAAAGTAGCATTTCTATAATCAATCATATATTCCTCCTATGTGTATTACATAAATATTGTACTAATACTAAAATATAATCTATTGGATAATTTATAGATATAACCTATAAATATAATCTATAGCAACTGTAAATCAGTAGCAGAAGATTTACCGTTCTTAGTTTGCATTTCATATCCAATGGATTGGTCATTACTAAGATTGTCGTAACCAGCTTTTTCTACTTCGCTGATATGTACAAATACATCATCGCCACCAGCTTCCTGTTCGATAAACCCATAACCCTTTGTGGCATCAAACCATTTTACTTTTCCTGTATTCATATTAATTATACCCTCTTATTTTGATAATGTTATTTTTCCAGATAATGCATCAAGAGCAAGCTCAAGATCATCTTTAGCTAAAATCTTATCGATAGTTGAGTTTTTGCATTTATCTACAATATCTAAAATCTGATTGTTAA
>Ga0206126_10004153_pt1 | contig 14139 bp, 7 predicted proteins | sample Helgoland_Spring_5_FD_148621 | JGI IMG/M metagenome (GOLD analysis project Ga0206126, IMG submission 148621) | Pelagic subsurface seawater microbial communities from Kabeltonne, Helgoland, North Sea - Helgoland_Spring_Bloom_20160412_1 | ecosystem: Environmental > Aquatic > Marine > Epipelagic ...
AAGACAGATTTCATTACATCTGCTGGTATTACATCAGGTAATGTAACGGAAGGTGACGCAGTTGTAATGAAATCTGTCTTACCATCACAAACATTTACATCACCTCCCAATTATACTGTTAACATCACTAGTGGTAGTAATTTATATACTGGTAAATTCTCATCAAATTTTTTATTAACTTCACCAAATAGACAATTAATAAATAGTGATTCTTATGGTACTTCACAAAACGATGTATTTCCAAATTATTTTCCATTAACACATATTCGAGTGGTAGAAACAATTGGGGGATTAAATAATGATGTAATTCAAAATGAGAGTGATTTACAAACATATCATAATGATATTCAATCAATTAATACATCAGTACCTTCAAATATAGGTTTTTCTTTACAAATGGTAAATCCTACTGATTTTACAACTGGTTACCCACAACAAGATTTAACAAATCCAACTGATGATAATCCAGTTGGTAATTATTTATATTTTGTAATTGATTGGGATGATGTGGATGATAAGTTTAAATCAATAGATGATTATTTAGATAATAAACCTGAAACTTTGGAAGAATTACAAGATAGACAATCTAATAATCTTTATATTTTTAGAAATCAAATTCAAAATGGTATTTCTGGTTTAAACGCACCTATTTTAAATAATTTATATATCACTCCGGGTATTAAAACAATAAAAATCATAGTATTTAGTTATGATGAAATTAATAGTCAAACTGGTAGATGGAAGCTTATCAAATCAAGATTTTATTTAAATGAACCATTACATAAATATCCAGATTTTGGTGATGTGGGTGGATCTGATTATGCAACATTACCTTGGCCTTATACTACACCAATTATTGGTGGTGTCGATGAAAATTCAAAATATAAAAAAAGTGTCCAAAACACATTGTCAAGTGGTAAAATAAGTAACACAGATATAATTGACGAAGAGTTATTAACAAAAGATTTAGAAAATGATGAATTAGGTAAATCAATAAATAAAATGGATTTAGAACAATGTAGATATTTCAATCAAAGTTATAATATGAATACATTGTTAAACATAGAACCTATACAACAAACAGATATACAATACGAAGAGGACTTACAACCAGTTAATTATTTTTTTAATTCTTCATATAATGATCCGGACGCTATAGACTATTATGGACAAGGACAAGAATATCTTGAATCACCTGAGTTTTTAGCCACTTTACCATTTCCTCAATATAGAGAAGAGTTTGATATAGATGGTAATGGTGGATTTAACATCAACGATACTATAAATTGGGGTTTACAAAAAAGAGAAGACATAGCTTTGTTAATTAATTATTTAGCTAATGCTGGTATACCATTTCCAAGTCAATTCACATATCCTGATTATATTAGTTCTTGGACTACTACAGATGATATACCAAGTGCTGTTATACCAATTGGTTCAGAATCGTTTAAACCATATAATTATATTGTTGAAAATCCAAACGAAATTGAAGATGTATTTTTTGAAGATGTTAACCATAATAACTATAACATTATAAATAAATGGCATGGTGAATTGGAATCAAGTGGAAATAGAACAGGTACAGATTTATATGAACAAAAAAAATATAATGATGATTCAAGGGGTATCCATATAAAATATACTGCAGATGATGTTAGTGGTAATACCTGGACATTTTTTAAATACAAAAGACAAGATTTACATAATAATTTAAAAACATATGAAGAAGGCGGAACAGAATATACATTTGAAGTTGATATAAGATTTAATGAGTTTTCAGCTAGAGCTCCAAGAAGTTATATATTCAGAGCAGCTAATAGAGATAATGATTATGGATATTCTTATCGTCAAGGTGATTTTAAAAATGGTAACTTACATTTTTATCGTGGAGATGATGGTGTTTATTCAGAGAACACACTACAAAATAAATTAGCTAACTATGGTGATTGGATTACCATTAAAGAAACTCGTAAATTAATTTCAAATTATTCGTCTTCAAGAACAGATGGGTATGTGGATGGTTTTCCAAATATGGAATTTTTAACAAACAATTGGAATGATACGTTTAGTGAAGATTTAGATGGTGATTCGGTAATAGATTTTGATATTCGTAATCCTATAATGTTACCAACTGAAATTTATGAAGAAACAACTGATAATTTGTTAAATCAAAATAGAATCTATTGGGATGGCCAAACAAATAAATATTCGGAGGAAAGTTCAGTTGGACAGATATTTATAGGTGATAACTCAGATTTAGATTTAAAGCAAAGTTGTAAATTAGAAATAAACACGGGTGAATTAACTGATAAATCTATTTATGATTCAAGTGGTAATTCAAACAAAGGGTTATTAATTGGTGACTATAAAGTTAAAAAACAAAGAAAAGGTGAACGGATGACAAGAGATTCATTTATAAAAGTTCCAAAGAAAACAGGTAATACAGAGGGAGCATTATAATGCCAGAATTTGAATTTGAATTTAATCAACAAGACAAAGATTTAGTCGTTAGTCAAAATGTTGGAACATTTAGTGAAACGGATTATATTCGTTTAACAATTTATCCAACTGAAGCGATTAATAATGTTGTTGATTTACCAAATAGTGACAATGGTATAGATGGTAAAGCTATATTCTTTTCTACTTTAAGTGTATCAACTATTAATATAAACATATCACCTTTTAAAGAGGATAATAAATTTGATACTAAACCAATTGGTGGTGTTGAAAATGATTTTAAAATATATCAAACTCTTGATGATGATGGAGAGCCATTAGATAATAGTTCTATATACATAAAACCAAACGAAATATTTAATGAATTTGAATTACCTCAAGGTGATTACAAAATACAAATTGATTTTTTAAGTCAAGTCACACCTAACAGTGATGAAGAACCTTATTATAAATTTATTATAAAACAAATATCAACTTCAAGAAAAGAAGTTCGTTTAAAAATACTTGATGAACCTATATTAAATAATTCAGATGTCATCACCAATTTAACAAATGAATTAAATCAAAATACTGATAAGTATCAATTCAAACATATACTAAACATTGGAACTGGTGACCACATTCCAATAATGAATTATGCATTTGATGCAGTAACTGATGGTAAAGATAATCAATCCATTATATTAAAACTCTATGAACCATTACCAACTAATGTTGGAAATCTATCAATGGTTACTATTGAGAGAGAAGTTTTAACAACACAAACTCAAGACATATTTTATTTCTCAGATGTACCTGATGTTTTCTTTGGTGATGGATTACCCTCAGATGCTCAAGAGAATTGGATTAATCCTGATGGTAATGATATTGGATTTCAAAGTTTAGATGAAATAGCTATATCATCATCTATAGGTGACATTGAACTTGATTCCTTAATATCATCAAGTGAATATGGTTATCCAAATCTAAATACAGACTTTAGAGAATTTACAAATCATACATTCTTTGGTTCTGCTAAAAAGAAATTAGAAAATTTTAAAACAAAAGTAGAAACCATTCAAGGGTATTATTCTGATATATCAGGTTCATTATCAGCTAATGGGGGAGCTATTGATGGTGACTCAACTTTTTTAGTTCAAAAAAGAAAAAATTTATTTGATAAAATCACCAAAGAAGTTAAAAACCTTACACCTTATGAAAAATTTTTATATAACGATGCACAAAGTGAATCAACTGCATCAGCTCCATCTTTAAAAAATTATGCAGATGTGATACCTGTTCAATTAGGTGGTAATTCAGTTGAGGGTATTGAGTTAAATCAACACAATGGATTTAATGTTGTGTATAAACATACATCAGAAAAAGTATCTGGTACTCACAATAAATATATAGATTTATTTACAGACAAATATAAAGTACAAGACAAACCATTTTTTAATTATAGTGGCTCAGTTTATTTATCATTTTTATTACAAGGTGATAGTGGTAGTGCTTTAACTTGGGGTAAATATGGACAAACAACTACAGGTAATGGACTTGGTGTACCATTATCAAAAGATGCTCTACATCAAAATAGAATTTTAAACCCATTGATTACGGGAAGTGAATATAGGCGTTTTATTTATGAAGCATCTCAATCATATTGGATACCAAATCAAGGTATAGATTTTATGGATTTACCAACAGTAAATGGTGATGGTGAATTTATTGATAGTAATAACATAACATTTTTACATACAAATATAAAAACAGGTTCTTATCAAGTTAAAGATTCTACTGGTAAATATCCAACAACTGTTGTAACTCAAAGTGGGGCTCCATTTAAAGGTTCTTGTATGCCAGCTGGTGAATTATTTAGGATTTATAATCAAAACACTTTATCATCAAGTTTACAAGGTTATTGGAATATTGATGATGTAACTTCAGGTAGTGGATTAGTTGATGCTGATGTTGTTAATGGTGCAGGTCCAACATTTGGTGATGGTGAGGTTAACAAACAAGTTTCAGCTTCAAGTGGTGTTACATCTCGTGGACGAACATATGGTTCATCTTACTTTATGATAAGTGAAAGTAGTGCTGATACAGGTATTCAAATAGAATCATCTAATTATAATTTTAATAAAGATGATAACTTCTCTTTATCCATATGGGCAAAAAGGTCTCACCCAACATCCATAGACCCAGTTGATGGGAATGTTCAAGGTATATTTACAAGAGGAGTTACTAATGATTCTTATGGTATAGACTATAATTTCTTTAGTGGTTCAGGTAATAAAATAAGAGCCGGAGTAAGGCCAGGTGCTAGTTCAGGCACTAAAAGAGTGGTTGAATTTGCTATGACTGATTCTGGTTCAAATTGGCATCATTATGTTATGACTTATGAAAGTGCTTCTGCTACTGGTATAAAACTTTATGTTGATGGTGTGTTGAGAGGTAGTACAACAAATATAACAGATGGGACTGGTGCCGCGATGGGTGATTTTTCATCATCTGCAGTAAATACCTCCGATGAAAAACTAACCATTGGTGGTAATGATGTTATTTCGGGTAATGGTAGACAATTCAATGGATTCTTACAATATCCAAGAGTGTATACTAGAACCATAACACCATCTGAAGTTAATCAATTGTTTTTACATCCTGATGGTATTACAGAAACAAAAATCACAGATGTAAAGGTAACATTAAAAAACCCAAGTAATGTGTTACCATTTGATAATGTATTTAAAACAACTTCTAATAGTTGGACTACTTGGTATAATAATGCTTTAACACAAGCAGAAAACTTTGATACTGATAACATACATTCTTTTGAAAATAATTTACCTCTTTATATTCAAGAAAGTTCTGATTACAACGAAATGAAAGATTTCTTAAATTTACAAGGTGAACAATATGATTTAATAAGAAACCATATTGATTCAATGGGAACAATTCATAAAAGAGGGTATAAGAAAACCAATTCACCTCCGGATAATACATTACCAATGTTATTAAACAATATGGGTTGGGAGACAATAAATCCATTTGAAGGTGATTTAACAGAAACACTGGGAAGTTATTTAAGTGGTGTAACATCCATTGATGATATTAAAAATAATACTTGGAGAAAAACTCTAAATAATTTATTATACATTTATAAATCAAAAGGAACAAAAAATTCAGTTAGAGCATTATTGAACACATATGGTTATCCACCTGATGTTTTAAACTTTCAAGAATTTGGTGGAGTAGTTGAATCATCTAATAATGGTGGTGACAATCCATTAAATAATGATGTTGTACCTGCTAGTATTAATATTGATACTGATTTAGATTTATCTACTGGAGGTTTTAATTTTACTAAAAATAAAGAAAAATTTTATAGATATAGATTTGCTGGTAAACAAAACAGAATTTTAAATTTAGATTGGTGGATGGATAGTGCTAATATAGATACATTTGAATTTGTTTATAAACACGATAAAACAACACAAACTCAAACAATTTTAGAGTCGAGTGGTAGTAATACTCAAAGTTTATGGGATTTAAGATTAGTCCCAAGTTCAGATGGAGCTAGTTCATCATTTCAATTTAGATTAAATAATTCTCTTACAGGTTCAGGTTTAATATCATTAAACGCTGTATCAATGTCAACCAACTATTCCAAAATATCAGATGGACAATTGTGGAATGTTATGTTACAAAGAATGACTAGTAGCACATCAACAAATATTACAAATGAATATAGATTACACAGTTCATTACAAGATGGTAAAACTATAAAAACTTATAATTATGTAACAATGTCAGTTAGTGGTGGAATAAGTATAGATAGTAATAATTTAGCTAATCAAAATTGGTTTTCAACTGGTTCAAGACATCCGCTATCATCCTCTAACTTATTTGTTGGTGAAACATTAACTGGTTCATTGGGTGAAATAAGAGGTTGGTCTACTGCATTAAGTACATCTAAATTTAGACAACACACATTTAATAAGTTTTCTATTGTTGGTAATTCAATAACTTCTCATTGTAAAGAATTGATATATCACTTTAAATTAAATGAGAATTATGGACAACAATCTGATACTATATCAGGAAGTGGTGTAGTTCATTCAATATCATCATCAACTCAAAATATGCAAATAGTTGATTCAGCACATGAATTTGGAAACTATAATTTAACTAAACAAGCTCATATATTTTTAACAAGTTCTGTTTATGGTTTTGATTTAATTGATACTGTTCAACCAACTTTACAAGATAATATCAGTTTACAAAATGATAATAATATTGTAATAAATCCAAATAATATAATAGTCGGTAATTTAAATCCAAATCAAAGTGCTGTGTTACCACTAACAGATAAATCAAGTGGAAAACCAATATTAAACACATCACCAAAATTAGAATTATATCGTTCACCTCAAAATTTTGTTAATGATTTTATAATAGATAAAATTGGTGGATTTAACTTAGAAAAAAAATATGGAAATCCATTAAATTTTTACTCTCAATCATACGATGAATTTGACACATTTAGAGAAGAATTTTTTGATTGTTATGATATTAAAATAGATGTTAACAAATTCGTAAGGTCTCATGAATCAATGTTTAATCATTCATTGAGTGAGGGTTTAAAACAAGTAGTACCAGCTCGTTCAACATTTAGTGATAAAAATTCTAACTTTGGTGTTGAGATAAAACCAACAATATTAGAAAAACAAAAATATGAAAATGAAAAACATAGTGTTGAAACTAATCCAAATACTGGAATAGGTACTATTGATGTTGATTCGATTACATATGTTCCTAGCTCAAATTATGAAACAATAAAAGAAGGAACAGCAAATGTTAATATTACAAATACATCAACACATGAACAACCAAAAAGTGCTTCTATAAGTGTTAATGTTACAAACACAACAACTTATGAATTACCTAAATCTAGTTCAATATCACCATTACCAACACTTAATAATTCATCAGTTCCAACTTCAAAAGATGGAACATTTGATTATGCTTCAATAGCTAACGAATCTTACACAAGTGTTCATAAAAATTGGGGTAGAACAAATAATGATGTCCAACATATAAATTTTGCAGCTCCAACTGCTTCAGATGGTACTTTTAATACATACCATATAGATACGAGAGTTGTTTTTCACGCTATAGGTGACCACGAATATTATTCCTCTTCAGCTGATTTTCGTGGTACAGATGATTTTTCAAATAGTGGTAAATTTTATAATAGATTAATGATAGATACAGATTTTCATGCAGATGTAACCTATGATGGTAAAAACTTTGGATCAGGTACAGGAATTGTAACTGGAAGAATGATGGGTAAAACAAGATATTTTTCTACTGGTTCTGATGGGAATATTATTTTACCATCAAACCATATTACTAAATTTAGCTATCCATTTAAAGAAAGAATGAATAGTGGGGCACAAAATACAAAACCAGGTAAATTAAATGTAAAACAAGAAGATTATTCAGTTGATTCATTTTATGTTGTTAAGGTAACTGGTGGTGAAACTTCAATATATGTTAAAGGAACAAGTAATCCAACAAAGGATAATAATGATAATATCATCTATTAATTAAAAAATAGTGTATTTTTTCAAAATATTTATATTTATATATGAATTAAAGTATTTCGAAATTTAGGAGATAAAAAATGGGATATTTAGATAATTCATCAATTACGGTTGATGCAGTCTTAACAAAAAAAGGTAGAGAAATTTTAAAAGATGGTGGTAATTTAAATATCACATCATTCACATTATCAGACACTGGAGTAGATTATTCTTTATGGAATCCAAGTCACCCAAGTGGTTCAACACATTATGGTGAAGCTATTGAAAACTTACCAATGTTAGAAGCTAGTGTTCATGCGGAATACAATTTGAGAAACAGATTAATTAGTTTAAATCAGAATACAGTTGCTATTCCTGCTTTAGTATTGGGGAATTTAGATTCTTCTGGAGGAACAATAAAAACTTTTAAAGAAGGTAGTGAAGGTACTGGTACTATATCTGTAAGATTAGTAGGTTATACATCATCGGTTACTGTTCCTGGTTTTCAATACTACTTTGTAATTCAAGACCCAACAATTATCAGTACAAATGCATCAAGTATGGGTGGATTAAGTGGAACAAGTAGAATGTTCTTACAAGAACAAGATATTCCAAGTGCTCAACAATATGGATTTAATGGTGGAGGTTTTACTATAACACCAATACAACAAGATGTTGTAGGTAAACAAACAAATGTTTATGTAGTTCATAGAGAAACTGGTGCTTATAATTCATTCACTGTAATAAACAACATTACTAAAAACCAAAGACAAACATTACCAGAAGGTGGTATGGGTAGTTCGTTATAATAAATTAGGAGATAGATAAATGGCTATAGCAGGCGGAAATATAACATTAGATTCAACAGAAGGAATGGATAAAATTTCTCAAACAGAGAAAGTAACTTCTCCATATTTTTCAGATGGTTCAACCACATTAGCTGCTGCTAGTATAGTTTCATCATCTTTAACAGATACAAATGAAACTTACTTTTTTGGAATATCAAATTCCACAACACCAACTGTTGAAGAATTTAATGTTGCATTTGGTAGTACAAGAGGATATGGTTCAGATGATAATGCTAATGCAATAAAAGCTCCAACGGATGCCATTTATAAACAATACGCTAATTTACTTTTGGCTCCTACAGAAGTAACTGGTGGATTCTTTATTTCATCACCAGGAGGAACAAGTGCTGTTAATAGTGGAAGAGATACAGAAATATTTGTTGTGAGTGCAAGACGTTCAAATATGAAAGATAGAATTAATAAAGGAACTTGGACAATAGCATTAAGTGGTTCTACATCAGCTGTTCTTGGTGATGTAGGTGCTACATTACTTGAATTAACTGATGACAGTGTTGGTAGTAATCCAACTGCTACTCCAGCTGGTGATAGATATAATATTGTTAGTGGTTCAGCTGGAACTGTGAAAAAACCAGCTGCAACTACAAACTTTGGTTTCTTCTATCCTGATATGGGAATTATGGTATTTTCAGCAGCTGAATTATCTGCTTCAATTCCTGGTACATCAGGTTCTACCGCCCTAAGTGGTATAACTGTTTTTGATACTGATACACAAAAAGGTTTTGGATTTTCATCTGATACAAATTCTGATGAAAAAACTGCTTTAAGATTTATAAATTGTTTACAACCAACTGGTGCTAAACTTACATTTAGAGATGAAGAAGACCAAGTAAGTGCTCAATATTTTTGTAGAGTTCGTAGTGGGCAAATGAACTTTTCAAACAACCCAACATATGTTTCAGGTTCATTAAATGAATTAAGACAAACAACAATGAAAGGTAATCCATCAACATTTATATCATCAGTTCAACTATATAATTCAGCTGGTGAAATGGTTGCTATTGGTAATCTTTCAACACCACTAAAGAAAACCTTTAGTTCAGAAGCTACAATAAAAGTTAAACTAACTTATTAAGATGGATTCTTATGTATGTATTCGGAGAGATTGATAAATCATCAACTATAGTTGAAAGTAATACTGTAAATTACACTCAGAATTTATCAGATAATTCTTCTGGTGTTCAATCAGTAAAAATAGTTAAAGATTCAATAAATACAAATTATTGGAACTCTTTAAATGTTATGTTTTATACAAGTGGTTCTTCTGTTTATGGTAATGAACACAAGTTTGGAAGACCCTCAAGTAATCTATCAATACAACCAACTACTGGTGAACAATTCTTAACAAAATATCACGGATACCCAAGTAGTTCAATTATAACAATATCATCCCAATATTATGGTGAAAAAATAAAAGAAGGTAGCTTTAGATATACAGACTTAAATAATTCGTCTTCTATAGATAATACTATAAAAACAATTATTAAAGATGATGGATTTGGTAATTTGTATTCAACTAATGCATACCATTCACAAAGTGCTGGAGCGTTATCATCATCTGATAATTATGTGGGAAATATATTTTATGATAAGGGCTTAGTGGTAATTACAGAAACAGGTTCTTGGAGTGGTAGTGTTAAATATTCAGATTTAGGTACAAATTATAATTTAAAATTTGATTCACAAAACATAATAAATACACACGAATATAATGTTACATTATTACCTCAAGATTTTAATCTAACAACTAATTATTCAATTAGAAATGTATTAACTACAGATACAGAACCATTAAAATTATCAACACCATTTATAGGTACTATGTTTACAAGTAGTAATTGGCAACCATATATTACTAAAATTAAATTATATCAAGATGGTGATTATGATACACCTGTAATTGAAGCTGCTTTACCAAAACCAATTAGAAAAAGTGATAAAGTAAATATGAGATTTAAAATAAGATTAGATATATAAGGAAATAAATGGTTACATTAGGATTAGATGCATCAACGACTTGTGTCGGATATGCATTCACAGAAGATAAGAAGATTCTCGATATGGGATTCATCGACATCAAAAAAGAAACAACACCCAAAGATAAAGTTCAAAAAGTGCTTGACTTTCTCAATAAAAGTCCGTATATTGATAATACGATAACTATTAATATCGAAGATAATCTATCAGGTTTTGCTGGTGGAAGAACATCTCAACAAGTTATCGTTAAATTAGCTAAATTTAATGCTATACTTTGTTTTATGTTAGAAGAAATATTTCAGATGGAAGTTAATAGTATAAATCCTATGACTGCTAGAAAAAATGTGTTTGGAAAAGCTAGAATCAAAGGTAAAAAAGCAAAAGAATTTGTTCAAGAACAGATTGAAAAAATGTATAATACCAAAAAATGGTGTCAACACACTACACGAGGAAATTGGGATAAGAGGAATATAGATATGTACGATGGTTTAGTAATGTCACTTTTTGAAAAAAAAGCTTGACTTTAATGCTAAAACTTTCGTATATTGTATTAGATGTATAAATACGAATTAGTTAAATTATTAGAAAAAGTTTTATATCCAAGTTATGAAATGAAAGGTGGAGAACATGCTTTTCATTGTCCTTTTTGTAATCATCATAAAAAGAAACTTCAAGTAAACTTTGAAACACAAAAGTGGCATTGTTGGGTTTGTAATCAAGGTGGTTATAAGATAGGAATACTCCTACGAAAGATAAACGCTCCTAAAAACATCATTTCAGAGGTTTTAAGAATACTTGGTGACTACAAAGGTGTTAAACACGAAAAAGATGAAAAGACAGAATATAATGTCAGTTTACCACAATGTTATCAACCACTTTGGAAACCATCAAAAGACCCATTGTACAAAAATGCAATCAGTTATTTGAAGAGGAGAGGAATAGGTGGTATAGATATTATAAGGTATTCGATGGGATTTTGTTCGTCAAACGGGTATGCCAATCGTATCATTGTACCAAGTTATGATGCTGGTGGTAAATTGAATTATTTCATAGCTAGAGATATGTTTCCCAATTCAAATTTTAAATATAAGAATCCGCCTATGTCAAAAGATACGGTGTGTTTCGAGATGTTTATAAATTGGAATGAACCCATTGTTTTAGTAGAAGGTGTATTTGATGCTATTGCTATAAGAAGAAATGTAATACCTTTATTGGGTAAATTTCCAAGTAAAACATTAGTGAAAAGATTAGTAGAAAAACAAGTAAAACAAATATATGTTGCATTAGATGAAGACGCTAGACAAGACGCAATTAAGTTAAGTAAGTTTTTAATGGATTATGGAATTTCTACATACTTATTAAATATGAAAGACAAAGACCCATCAGAATTAGGTTTCACAAAGTTTTGGGAATTACTCAACACAACTCAACAATCAAAATTTTCAGATATTATAAAAGGTAGGTTATATGGATAAGATATTTATATTCGATATAGACGGAACACTAACACCATCAAGATTAAGAATGACAGAAGAGTTTGCTAAATTCTTTGATAAATGGAGTAGTAAGAATAAATATTATTTAGTTACAGGTAGTGATTTAGATAAAACAAAAGAACAATTACCAATAGCTTATGTGGATAGAGCAGAAGCCATATTCACTTGTTGTGGAAATCAAATGTGGAGAGATGATGAATCAATATATGATAATAAATTTAAAGTCTCAAGAAAATTAAATAAATTATTAGGAACTATAATGAGTAATAGTCAATATCCATATCGTTATGGAAATCATATTGAAGACAGAGGTTCGATGGTAAACTTCAGTATTGTGGGTAGAGATTGTACTCAAGAACAAAGAGAAGAATACTTTGAATGGGATAAACAAAGTCTTGAAAGAAAAATAATAGCACAAGCTATTAAAGAAAAGTTTCCTAATTTAGATGCAGTTATTGGTGGACAAATATCAATTGACATCTATCCAAAAGGAAATGATAAATCACAAGTGTTTAGTGTGATAGAACAAGAAAGATTAGTACCACCCAGTGAATATATTTTTATAGGTGATAGAATTGAGGGTGGTGGTAATGATTATCCATTAGCAGAATTAATGGATAACACAGAAATGTGTGATTGGTATCATACAAAAGGTTGGAAACATACAAAAGAAATATTGGAGAGTTTAATTGATTAAAACGATTGCACATTTAGCAGACATACATATTAGAAAACTACATAGATTTGTAGAGTATCGTCAAGTATTTAAAAACTTGTATAAACAATTAAAAGAATTAAAACCAGATGCTATCTATATTGGTGGAGATGTTGTTCACGGAAAACTCGATACATCACCTGAAGAAGTTAGAATGGTTGCAAACTTCTTTTTAGAATTATGTAAGATAGCTCCCACTATCATCATTCCTGGTAATCACGATTGTAATTTAAATAACAAATCAAGAGAAGATACACTTTCTCCTATTATAGATTTAGTTAAGAAGATTACACCTAATTTACATTATTGGAAAAAGTCAGGTGTTTACACACTTGATAATGTTGACTTTGGAGTTATGTCTATATTTGATATTGATAAAGAGGGAAATCAATTAACAACAGGTTTACCTAATCCTAAAGATTTAGGAGATAATAAGATTGCTTTATTTCACGGTGGAGTGGATAAACACTTTTATGATAATGGATTTCAAGTAGAAGACGATAGAGTAAAGGTTGATACATTTCAAGGCTATGATATGGTGATGTTGGGTGATATACATAAAAGACAATTTTTAGATGTAGATAAAAGGGTAGGTTATCCAGGTTCTTTAATTCAACAGAATTATTCAGAAGACCCAAGTCACGGATTCTTATTATGGGATGTAGAAAAAAGAAAAGCTACATATCATCAAGTAGAGAATGATTACGGATATAAAATACTACAAGTGGTAGATGGTGTGATTCAAAATAAAATGAATTTTATTCCACCAAAAGGTAGTATTAAGATAAAGTATACAAATACAACACTTGAACAAATCAAAGATATACAAATGGATATAAGAAAAAAGTATCCAAAGCTTAAAGATGTTATAACTGAAAGACAAGATAATATTTCAATTGGTGGTGATAGAGAAAACAAGTTGGATATAGGTGATGTAAGAGACTTAAATTATCAGAATGAATTAATTGAAGATTTCTTGAAAAGAAATGTAGAAGGAATACACGAAGAAACAATTAAAAGAGTTCAAAAGATAAATGATATGACAAACAATTCACCAGAAATCT
>Ga0206126_10004155_pt1 | contig 14137 bp, 18 predicted proteins | sample Helgoland_Spring_5_FD_148621 | JGI IMG/M metagenome (GOLD analysis project Ga0206126, IMG submission 148621) | Pelagic subsurface seawater microbial communities from Kabeltonne, Helgoland, North Sea - Helgoland_Spring_Bloom_20160412_1 | ecosystem: Environmental > Aquatic > Marine > Epipelagic ...
AATTATCGCAAAAATTGCTGAGTTTAATGAAAAAAAAAAGCACTATGTTGACGTTGATTGAGTTAATAATTCATGTTTTATAAAATCTTGAATGGTAAATAGTGAATGAATATTATATCCCATTCTTTCTAGTTTTTCTTTTCCACCTTCGCCTCTATCTACTACAATAAATATAGTATTTATCTTGAAATCCTTCAAATGTTCCAGACTTTCTAAAATGCTTGTTCCGCTTGTTAGTATATCATCTATGAGTATAAGTTGCTCATCTTTTTGAAAACTTCCTTCGATCATTTTTGCTGTACCGTGTTTTTTTGGTTCTTTGCGTAGCATGATTAGTGGAATATCAGATAACATACTGATTCCAAACGCATATGGAAGTCCGGCGTAAGGTAAACCACAAAGGATTTTTCTTTCCGTTTTATCCAAAGTATCTATTTTTTGTTTTAATAATTCACAAATTTCTTTTAAAATCATTGGATGAGAAACTAAACATCGCAAATCAATATAATAATTTGATTTTTTTCCGGATTTTAATGTAAAATCTCCATGTTTAAAACAACCCAGTTTTATACAAGTTGAAATAAGTTCGGATTTTTCCATTTTAATATATATATAATACTTTTAAGTTTTATATATATATATATATATCAAGATTGATATCAAGATTGATATCATTATCATATTTACTTGCGCTTAGTCTTGTTTTTACGACCTTTCTTTACTTTCGTCTTTGTCTTTGCCTTTGTCTTTATCTTTGTAGTTGCGCGTTTGATTTTATTTTTTTTAGCTGATTTTTTATGTTTACGACGACGCGTTTTTTTACCACCTGTAAAATAAGGAAATGCTGCTGCTGCTCCTGCTGCCGCAGCAGCGCACGCTCCTGCTGTCAGCATACCTTTTTTACATAATTCTATTATTCTTGCTCGTTTTTCTCGTTTTTTTTCTCCTTGGCTTGTTAATTGAGTTTCAGTATTACCTCTAAATGCGTTTTTTTGTCCACACTCTGGACAATTATCAACATTACCGCGCATTATCGGATCCTCGTTTGATTGTTTTATCATCCCTTCTCTTCCTTCTTTTGATATTCCATGACCACATTTACCAATTATTAGTTCATCCACAATGTCAGCTTCAACTGGACAGTGGCCTCTACTTAATGTTTTTACCTTTATATTTGCGACTCGTTCTTCTTTTACCTTTCTTTGTTCTTCTTCGCGCTTTCTTTGTTCTTCTTCTTTTACCTTTCTTTGTTCTTCTTCGACCTTTCTTTGTTCTTCTTCTCTTTCTTCTCTTTCTCTTTGTATTCTCTCGGTTTCAAAGTGTAACTCGCATTCTTCTGGACTATCTAGATTATATGCTGGCTCAAAATCAATATATTCATTATAATGTTGACAATTAGTACAGCTAGGATCTCCACCTAATACATGTTGTTTTGGGTCTCTATCACAAATTTCTTCATTATTGGTTTCTTTATCGAGATAATCTAACATTTCTTCCCTATTTGGATATCGCTCGTTCTCATAATTAAACAACCCAATAAAACTACAATATCTATTTTTAAAAACTCGAATAGATTTAATAAGTATAACTAATTCATCATCATTCAAATGATCAAATCGATGTGTTTTTTCTTCTGTAGCAGGCATATTTATATATATATATTACGTTTATAAAAAAAAAATTATTTGCGCCTTGTTTTGTTTTTTCGACCTTTCTTTACTTTCTTTACCTTTGTCTTAGTCTTTCTAGATGCGCGTTTGATTTTATTTTTTTTAGCTGATTTTTTATGTTTACGACGACGCGTTTTTTTACCACCTAATCCGAATCTGTCAACCAATTTACCTAATACTCCTGGACGTTTACTTAATCCAGATAACTTTCCTGCCACTCTTCTTATTTTCCCTTGTTGTGTTGGAAGTTCAACTGTATTACTTCTAGTAAAGGCGCCTGGTCTTTGACATATAGGACATTTACTAAGCTTTTTTCTTGCTTCTTGTGATACTCCATGACCACATACTTTACTTATTTCTAATGTATTCATTCCATCAAATAAGACAGGACATTCTCCTTCTCTTAAAGTTTGTGCTCCTATTTTTCCAACATGTTCAAATTTTTTTCTTTCAGCTCGTTTTATTCGTCTTTCTTTTTTTTTTCTTTTTAGCGCTTCCTGTCTTACTTCTTCTCGCTTTCTTTGTATTCTCTCTCTCTCTCTCTCTTCTGCTGCTTTTTCACCTCTTAATATTTCATCATATCTAGTATAATTTTCAGGTCTCATTGGTTCATCTCCTTCTCCTACGCGTCTAGGGGTTACAGGTGGTACGCTATCATGTTTTAAATAATAAATATTATAACCGAAATCTGTATTAATATCGCATTCGTGACACTTTTTAGGATAAGTATTTTCGCGATGTAAAAAACTTTTACCTTTACCTTCGTAGGAATGGCAAATATTAAAATTTTTATTTAAATAATCATCTAGACCTCCCGCACTACCATCAGCGGTTAATGTATCAATTAATTGTTCAGGCACTCCTTGTTGTCTAGCAAATGCTTTTTTATATTCTAAATCAAATCTACTTAAATAACTATAGTCACGAGCAGCCATTTATATATTTATATTATATTAATTAAATTGACGTATAAAAATTAAAATGTAATAAGTTTTTCATTTTCTGTCGACAACATATTAATAAATGCTATAATATAATTTTATTACAAATTCATTAATATGTTTATTTATTCGGGTTTTTCATCAACTTCAATAGGGTGTTCCATAGCATGTTGAGATTTTTTTTTGTGTTGAGTAGTGGTTGAAGTAGTATTTAATGGAGATGGAGATGATTCTGGAACACTTTGATAATGAGACTTTGGTGGAATAATTTTACCAGCTGAGGGATCGAAACCAAAAATAAAAATAAGAATTGTTGTTATTAAAGACATTAAAATGAATGGAATGAATACAACTATCCATGAAACTACGCCTAATCCACGTTCGCAAAAAATATTGAGAAGTAATGTGAATAACAACATCATAATAAATTTAACAAGAGCCACTTGATAAAGTCCCTTAACCGCATCAATAACAACTTGTGTTAGCGAAAATACTAAATAGAGTAATGCTGGTGAGCAGATATTAGATAAGAATCTCATTTAAAATAGGATGACATTTTTATTTTCAATCTTTCCTACTAGATCACCAATATCATCATCCACATTGGCATAAATATCACCATTTTCTTCATTAGTTACAAAATACTGAACACCCTTATATTCGAATTCAATGACTTCTTCCTCTTCTTCCTCCTGGGGGCTAGCCCCCAAATCCCCGTCTTCCTCCTGGGGGCTAGCCCCCAAACCCCCGTCGTCTTCCTCTTCTTCTGTTACTTCCTCGTACTCTTCCTCCTGGGGGCAAGCCCCCAAACCCCCGTCGTCTTCCTCTTCTTCTGTTACTTCCTCGTACTCTTCCTCCTGGGGGCTAGCCCCCAAATCCCCGTCTTCCTCTTCTTCTTCTGTTACTTCCTCGTACTCCTCCTCTTCCTCCTCCTCCTCTTCCTCCTCTTCCTCCTCCTCCTCCTCCTCTTCCTCCTCCTCCTCCTCCTCCTCCTGGGGGCTAGCCCCCAAATCCTCTTCTTCCTCTTCTTCCTCTGTCACTTCCTCGTACTCTTCCTCCTCTTCTGTCACTTCTTCCTGATGAGACTCTACCCTCCCATCTTCCTCAGGAACAACTTCTTTTGGCTTTTCAACATGATATTTTCTATCAAACTCATATAATGTTTCATCGCTATCATCCTTAATTTCAAGCTCAATATTATTCTTTGTAGTTTCTTTGGAAAGTTTAATATTTTCAGCACGAAGAACAATGAGTTCCTCACGAAGCTGTTTAAAAAGTGGCGAATTTAGCATATAATCATAATTTTCTTTATAAAGGCTGACTTCATTATGAATAAAATTTCTAACAAGTCCACTAATATCATGAGTCAATTTAGCAAGGTTGGTCTCCATATTATTGAATTAATTATGTTACTCTACCAATGTTCGTTTAATACCCTTTAATAATTATATTAAGAGGATACATACTATACTATTATAACCAAAATGGACGAAACATCTATCATTGATATAGTGTGTAATCAAACTACATACGATAAAGATACAGCATTGCTTAAACTTAAAGAATTCGATAACGATCCTATAAAGGTAATCAAGCATTTTATGGGTATTAAAGAAAAAATACCAGAAAATACGTGTGCTTATGTAAGCCAAGAACGTTACAAGATAATTCGCAACGAGCTTGACACTGCCTATAAAAGTTACAATTCAAAAAAGGAAGCGATGGAATGACCATACTAATGAATACTAAATGTTTTATGAATGATTTGATTTTTGTTTTTATAAGTGAAATCATTTGTTGTTTTAAAATCTTCATGTAGTTCAGGCAACTCACGAGTAATTGGTTTATCAATAATAAACAAATAATTATGAGACTTAAATAAACTGCGATATTCTTCAATAGTTAAGTTACCACAGTATTTTTTTAACATATAATGTGGATCGGGCGCGGGTTTAATATTAGTTGTGTAGTTGAAAACCTTACTATATATGTAACAAAGTAGGTGGTATCTCTCAAACTTAATAGAATTATCTATATTTTCTTGTAATAGATGGGCAACAGCACATTCAGGACTACAAAAACATCCGTATACATGGTATGTAGTAGACATTTCAAACTTAGGAATTGCTATTGGTAAATTAGAAAATTCGTATGTACACCAGAAGCATGCTGAATTTGTTTCACATATAGTGTTATTATGTAAATTGTTTTGTAATTGTTTTAATTTTTCATTGATACATTTTGTGACATCATTATCATTATTAATCGTTACCTGTGTATCATTAATACAATTCTGATTTATATTGAGTTCCTTGAATTGATTGTTGTCTACACTAGAATAGCTAGTAATTCCATTTCTATCTCCAATTTCATTTGTAATTTCGTTTTTTTTACATTTCAAATGTACAATTACATTGGTAACTAGGTCGCCAGTATTTGCTGATTTTTCAGTAACAGTAATGATCTTCCCTCCTTTTGGCTTTCGTCCTCGTTTTTTTGGAATAATGGGTTCAACCTTTTCGCTAGTTTTTTTAGGCATATTTTAGTCATAAAACCAAAAATTCAGTTTATATGGTTTTGTTTATATATATAACACTTTCGACATACAGGAAGATAATGTTCTTTTTCTCCAATCAGTACTTGCTCTTTGCTAGATGTTACGCGGTATGTAAATATGGCTTTGGTACCATCCTTACATGAACCACACAATGCCGAAAGTTTGGTAACTTTGTCACAGAAAGGAATTAAATCCAATAGATTACCAAAACGCTCACGTTTATAATCACCATCGAGTCCACATATGTATACCTTTTTTGATTTATTATCTACCATATCTTTAACCCAAGGGACAATATCTTCGAAAAATTGTCCTTCGTTAATTAGAATTACTTTTACGTCATCAGGAACATCCACATTTTCAAGTTTAAATGATTGTACACAAGGAATGGCAGTCTTATCGTGTGTACAAAGATCTTCTGTATGATATCTTGTATCACCAACGTAATTTATCACCATAATTTTATCCGTATAAAAGGTGTATTGTTTGTAAAGTCTTACTATCCAAGATGATTTTCCGGCAAACATAGGTCCAATAGCTAATTCACAATAGCCATCCGTATCAGCATGCTTATTACTCATGATTGTTTGTAGTAGATATTAACAACGATTTTTTAATCAATTTTAAGGTTTGAATATTAATAAACTTAATATAAATAGTTTTTCATAAAAGAAAACAGGCAAAATGGAAGTTACTACAATTCCATGGATTGAAAAATATCGTCCATCTGATTTCAATGATATTATATTAGATAAGCATAACCGCAAAATCATGAAACAAATGCTTGAAAGCAATGACATACCGAATATGTTATTTTACGGACCACCAGGAACGGGTAAAACTACAACAATTATTAACATCATAAATAATTATCAAAAAATGTATAATCAATGTCATAAAGAATTGGTTATTCATTTAAATGCTTCTGATGATAGAGGAATTGAAATTATACGCAGTAAGATTAGCAGTTTTACTAATTCATCTTATTTATTCAATAAAGGAGTGAAGTTTATAGTGCTTGATGAAATAGACTACATGACAAAATCGGCACAATTTGCTCTTGGGAAACTTATAAAAGAAAATCATAAGGATGTGTGTTTTTGTTTAATTTCGAATTATATCAGCAAGATAGATAAGGTACTTCAAAATATATGTATGCCATTTAAATTTAATACATTACCAAAAGATAAAATTCACAATTTCTTGAAAAAAATAATGGATAGTGAAAATATCGTCCAGCTATCCAATGAAAATATAAATGAAATAATAAATATATATAATTCTGATGTGCGTTCTATGATTAATTTTTTACAAGGGTTTTCGCAATCTAATGACAAGAACTTCAAAATAATAACAGAGAGAGATATTTCAAACATTTTACATATATTTCAAACAAAACCTGTTGAAATATCAGAAAACTACTTTTTAAAAATACTAATTAATTTTAATATTGAAAAACATGAATTAGTAATAAAAATACTGAATTATATAACAAATAAACATGAATTATCTTGTGATATGATAAAATTCATACGCATTATTTTGAATACAAAAAAAAATCATACATCAGATTTTAACATTTTTTTTATATCATATTTATCAACCATAATAGGAGACAAAGACTGAATTCTTTTTTTTAATTTCATCATAAAGAAACTATCATTCACATCCCGTTTCGGGTCGTATAAATTTATTTTGTTAGTCAATTCATATGACTCCGTCATTTCAGGCATACTAACTTATATTTAGAAAATAATTGAATATACTTAAAGAACCTTAACTCATTTAATATATCAATAAATGTGCGATGATGAATGGCTGCAGTTTTGTTCGACAGATCAGTTTGAACAAAGTGAAGGTGATTTTCGTGAAAATTCTGTGAAAAAAATACCTGCATGTCCTAAACCAAGCGAATTGTATATTAGTACAAAATCAAAAATAGGATATCTTACACGCGAACTTAATTTGAGTGAGGTATTTTGGAAAATTCCAGTAATTCCTTACCATAAACAATGTGAAGGTGTTATAAAAAAACAAATAAAGGTTACATTAAATGATGAATCTGACATCACTAGTAATCTTGAAAATTGCGATGTTTATAATGTTGATGATATATCTAAGCGTAAGGATAAAATCGTTAAAAAAATTAGTATCGGCATGTCTTCTAAAGACCTAGTTAGTTATCGTTGTAAAAAGAAGGGGGCATTCTATAATTGTTTTGTGGTGATTTTTAGGATTTTGTACAATGGTAGATTTAAGGAAATGCATGTAAAAATATTCAATACTGGAAAATTGGAAATTCCTGGTGTTCCGAAGGATGATCTTTTGGATACATTGCTGGAAAAATTGCTGGGCGTGCTTAATAGTGAACCTCTTAATTTAGATATAAATCTTAAACCGAATAGTTTTGAAACGGTTTTAATTAACTCGAATTTTAATTGTGGATATAATATCCATCGTGAAAAGTTAGTTGATATTTTGAAACTAAAATACAAACTCTGTATTTCATACGATCCTTGTTCTTACCCAGGTATTATGTGTAAGTTTTACTATAATCCTCAAAATGAAGTACAAAATGGAATAATGGTATCCAACGAATCCTCATCCACGGTTAAAGTTGTCTGTATTTCGTTTATGATTTTTAGAACAGGAAGCGTTCTCATTGTTGGAAAATGTGACAATGAAAGTATTATTAATGAAATTTACACATTCATTAAAAATATATTGGATGTAGAATATTCAGAAATTTATGCGACTACGAATATCGATGTTAGTAATAGAACTGTTAAAAAAAAGAAAAAGGTTAAAAAACGAAAAATCATTGTATTCTAATTCTTTACGAAATACGCTTTGATGGACAATTGACATCAACAATATAGAGTGAATTTTCTGTTAATATTATATAATCAGTTTCCACCTTAAAAATCTTAGTAATACTACTGGTGTACTCATCTTCACTTTTAACAATAAGTTTTTCACCATCTTCTCTAACTCCAATAAGGACCTTTTTTTCTAGGGATGGTGCCCAATAATCTAACATAATAGGTCTGTCTTCAACAATGGAAATTTTTGACGCATGTTGTAAAGTTTTGTTTGAAGGTAATCGAATATTTGTTTCTTCCATTTTATAATATTTATGTAAAACTTTGATTTATAGTCTTTAAATAAATTCTTTGGTTTATTTATATAATGACAGAATATGAAGATTTCAATGATTCTAAAATATACCTTGGTAAAAAGTTAAGTAATGAAAATGATGTTTTTAACATTTTAACGAGTTATTATAAATTACTTGACATATATCATTTATTATTTAAAAAAAATATAGCAACAAAGAAAGTGAACTATGAAGATTTCATTTATAAACAAGGAATGAAGTGTATTAAGAACGTTTTCATTATTTTACTTCATCATACTAGAAATATTAATTTCACACACTATCATTGTGAGAAAGGTATTTATTATTTTACTGAATTTATAAGTCAAATTGAAAATGAAAATAGTTTTTTAAAATTAAGTTCTGTTGATGCGATTATTTTTGTTTATAAAAAGACAATTTATAATATTAACAAGAAATTTGGTTACATTGAAAAATCACAAGGCATTGATGATATTTTATCGGTTATAGAAACCATTATGAAAATGACAACCATGACAAATTACAGCGATGTGAAAGATTTATATCCTCTATTAGTCAAAAATGCAGACATATTTCCAAAATTAGAAATGATAATAGAAAACAACGTAGATAAAAATACATTAACAGAAGAACTTAAACAAGTATTAGTTTAATTAATTAATACATTATAATGTCATCATTACAAAGAATTAAGCGCGAATTGGACCTTTTTAAAAAAGACCCTCCTGCTAATTGTAGTGCTGGTTTGATCCGTGATACAGATTGTTATGAATGGGAAGCCAGTATTATTGGTCCAACTGATAGCCCTTATGAGGGAGGCATTTTTCAACTACAAATAAATTTTCCAATTGATTATCCATTTAAACCACCTATATGTATATTTAAAACAAAGATTTATCATCCAAATATTAATTCCAGTGGTGGAATATGTCTAGATATTCTGAAAGATAATTGGAGTCCTGCTTTAACTATGACAAAAGTACTTCTTAGTATATGTTCATTAATGGATGATCCTAATCCGGATGACCCATTAGTGCCATTGATTGCCAATTTATATAAGAATGATAGAATCAAATATAATCAACAAGCGCGTGAATGGACTCTTTTATATGCCAACTGATAAATATAGCAGCAAACTCACAGTTATAATTATTTTTATATCGACTATTTATATATATATAAAAATAATGTTGACTCGGGACAACGCTATTTTACTTGGTATTTCAGCACTTGAAATTTTTACTTTATCTCTTATGAAATCAGAAACTCATGTAGCAATTATTCTAGTTTTATATGCCATTGTTGGATACGGATTACGTTATTTAGTTCGCACAAAAGGTTTATTGGCTGGTAATGCTCTTTATGATTTCATTGGAATTATTGGAACATCCATTATAGCACTTGTATTTTTCAATGAAAAAGCCACCATGTCAACATATATTGGATTAGTTCTCGGCGGTGTTTCTCTTTATTTGCTTAATATGTAATTTTTTATTCATTGGCTAATATAATATTAGCCAATGAATAGCGATGATGAGACAAATCCAGATACAGACATTAGAAATTATTCATACGACGAAATACTAGACGTATTACAAATTAAGGATGAAGATCTTAATAAAGAAAAATTACGAGAGAAAACTGATGAAACTATAAAAAAATTAAAGGGAAGTAATGCTCTCAATGAAAAGCAGAAAAATGAGTATACACATTTTTTCAACAGTTGCTTTCACGAGGTTTGTCGATTCAAAAACTTCACCTATAATTATTCTGATAATGTTTTATATCGTGGTGCGCTTCCCCAGAGAAAACCTGTTATAGAAGCAATGAATACAACTCATACAAAATACTCTCGTGGTGATGTGAATCCTATTTATCGCGAAACAATTAAAAATACACTTATTGTCAATAATAAGATGGGTACTGGTAATGCTTCAACTGATTTTACAGTAGATTTAAGTCAACAATTAAATAATGTTGTCTCTCTTAAAGTAGCGGGAATTGAATTAGCAAACTTTTTTTACAATATTTCAACATACTTAAATAATAACACATTCAGAGTTATTTCATATTTACGGAATGATACAACTGGTGAGATTAGTGATAAAAACATGAAAACAGTTGTATTAGACGATGGATACTATAATATTTCACAATTTACTGGACTAGTGGAGCCTTTATTAGATTCTGATCCAATAACTAGTATGGTTTGTTTTGTATATGATATAATAAAAGGGAAGTTATTTTTTTCATTAAAAGATGATCCACCAGATCCTCCTCCTACCGGATTTAGTTATGAATTTGAACTAGATTTTTATTCATTATCAAGAAATAGACAACAATCCGTGGGTTGGTATATGGGTTATAAAAAGTTATATTATTCATGGCAAGATTATAATCTAATTAAAACTCCTTCTAAGGAAATAGGATATAATACAGAAATGGGGGCAGATTTTACCGGAACCAAATATTTTTTATTAGAAGTCACTGATTTTAATAATAATTCTCCCCAAGTCATGATTTCAGATTTTTTTAACAAAAGTAGTGATATACTGGCGAAGATTCCTAATTCTCTTCCATTAACCAATATTTTATATGAAAACTCATCCGACAGAATTTTTAAAACCCGAAAATATTTTGGTCCTGTAAAAATTCAAAAACTTAAAATTCGCTTATTAGACGAGTTTGGAAAATTAGCTGATATAAATAGTTGCGATTTATGTGTTACTTTGGAATTTGAATCACTCGATGTTCCTCACAAAAATTTTGTTAACTAATGTTTTGAATGCCGCCTTTGGCGATATTTTATTTTCATAAAAATTCATAATTCTCTTTTTCATATTTTCATATCCCTTTTTACTTTGTTGATGTGGGGTACCGATAAATACATTTACACCAGATCGTAGTCCATAATTTCTATGAACATAACAATTAAGTACTGGAATACATCCACTTACCATACAAATAATTATTAAGTTCATATCAAGATTTTCACATTCTATATAAGCATGTTTTGTTTTAGATAGTATATTTAATGTTTGAATAAGGTTGTATTTTTTATCACTATCAATTTCGTATAATTCATCATTGATAAATTTAATTTTTATTGACTCATTTGCTCTCTCTAACATCATATTTTTTTCTTTATTATCATAAAAATAATTATCCAATCTCTTTGGATGGTTGGCAAAAAGAAAAAGGAATGAATAATTTAAATTAAAGCCATTCTTATATTTTCTCATAACATCCATTAATGACTTATCATAATTACATATAAACTGTTTCTTAAATAATGTGAATTCATTAGAAATCCATTCTTTCGAGGGTTTGTCTGTAATAACTGAAAAATTTGCTGAAAAATAATTACTTTTACTGTTATTTAAACTTGTGTATCCTGGATATATCTCATGAATCATTTCAAATACCTCATACAATCCAGGAGATGATGTACTCCTATCCCAAATGCCTATACCATTTTTATTGGGTATATTGAGAGAAATTTTATTATTTGGATTGGTAATATTTATTATATTTTCAAAAAAAATATCATACCTTATTAATTTAGAAATTAATCCTTGATTAACAGATACAACGTTTGGTATTTTTTGTGTTAAATCTAAATTAACATAGTATATATCAGGATATAATGATTCTATATCTATATTATCTAAATCACCATCTGTATTAACCTCTTCATCATCTCTAACCATAATTACCTCCACTTCCTTTTGTTTTGGATTTTCATCATTAATTGTAAAATCGTCATTTATATTTTTCATAGTAATAATTTTTTTATATCCGAAAAAATCACTAGTAGAAATTATCGTATTACACGAAAATGTATGTTCAATGTCTAATTGTTTTTTAAGTGTGTATGGAGAAATATTATAGATATCCCTAAATTTAGTTTTAGTTTCTATGTTTTTACATGATAAATCAATATCTATGAATAATTGTAAAAAATTATCAATGAATTTTAGATTTGATATGAATAAAATATCAAATGAATATCGTTTTTTATTATCATTAAAATCATGGGCATTAAAATACTTTTTACTGAATCCAACACCTTGTTCTAAAATTTCGTCTGGAATAATTAAGGGCTTAATTGGTTGTAAATTATCATTTAAATAGAGACAACTACCATATTTTTGTACTGTATACTTAATACCTTCAATCATACGCTCAAATTGTGATATACAGTCAAATTTACCTTTGATTGTTGGCATAAAATCAAATGTTACAGAATAATCGATTGGAATATTTTCGATCAGTTGTTTAGATTTTTCGTTACACATAATGACAAAATGTGAAGTTTTTTCAATAGCATTTAGAGATAATATCTTTGCTAAAAAACTATAAGGTTTATTAACAGAAGACTCAATTAGACAAAAGGTTTTCTTCATATATATTAATAATGGTAAAATATTTAAATAATATTGGAATCGGAACCACAGGCACGACTGGACATAATATACAAGAAGATCTTTCAAAAGACTGTAATGTATGTGAAGAAACAGACAAAATTTATACTATATTGGAAGAAATACAGATTCTTCAACAGGAAACGGTTGGTGGTTGTGTTACAATAAAGGAAGAAGAATTAAAAGAAATTTATGATCGCTTTATTCTTCCTTACATAAATTGTGATATTCAAAATATAGGTTCTCTTAATGATGTCATACGTCTAAGAGATTCAATTAAGATAGAATTAGAGAAGGTTAAAACAGATAAATCTAAATATATGTTGACTATTTTGAATGATATATTAACTGTCATTATAAACGCACGTAATGACAAAATCGAAATTATAAAATGTAATAATCAGATTAAAACATTATATGAAAAGTACAATACTTGTAAAATAGAAGTTATTAATTTGGAACATCGTGTTAGAGACTTATCAGGAGAAGGTTTAGGGGAAGGTAATGCCAGAGGAATGATGGGTGGAGGTGCTTCCATTGTAATTAGAAAAATTAAACCTCTTATTTATTTAACAGCTTTATTTAACGTTGAACAAGCATGGTATAAATATTTGTATCCTGGTTGTGCGATTGATCCAGACAATTATAAATTAACACAACAGTATGTTGCTTCCTTTTGTGATAAGACAGAAGCTAGAAATGAGTTATATAAATTGCTTGATGAAAAATATAAGGGTGATGATGGAAAATGGATATAATTTAGGAATTTAGGAATTTATGAATTTAGGAATTTAGGTGCGTTCATTTTTTTTGTAAAAAAAATAATAACGCCTATTGTTATAATGGCTGCCCCACTTGCTAATGATCTCGGTGACTACGGTAACGAAGATACCCACGGTGACATCACTTCCCCAGGAACTGCCTACGGTATGGTTTTAGACGGTTCGCTCGTTCTTACAACTTGCGATCTCGATTTTGCTGGTACCGATCAGACATTCGGTGTTCAGGATGCTGAGACTGACCGTGATGGTGTTGTCCCAACTGCCACCCCAACTTATTACATCAAACACAAGGTTAACCTTAACCAGAACGTCTCGTTCCATGTTGGTACCGCCTCAACTGATGGTGAACCAGAAGTAACCGATGGAGATGATGATTCGTGGTCGACCACCGCTATCACCGTTGTTGATCAAACTAATGATGCTTGGAATGACGCCTTCCTCCCAAGTGGCAATGACGATTTCGATCTTGCTACCATCACTACCTGTGATCAGTTTAATACCACTTGCGATGCAACTCATGATGTCTCTATCAACATTGCTGCTGACAACCAAGGTATGTTAAGCGCTAACGTCACTATCAGTCTCACACCTTACACAGGTTACCTTACTGAGGATATCGCCACT
>Ga0206126_10004159_pt1 | contig 14117 bp, 6 predicted proteins | sample Helgoland_Spring_5_FD_148621 | JGI IMG/M metagenome (GOLD analysis project Ga0206126, IMG submission 148621) | Pelagic subsurface seawater microbial communities from Kabeltonne, Helgoland, North Sea - Helgoland_Spring_Bloom_20160412_1 | ecosystem: Environmental > Aquatic > Marine > Epipelagic ...
ACGAGAATTGGTCCACTAACGAGCGTTATACATTGCCGTTTTGTACCATGGCGAACAGTTTTCAGCACCCGTTTTACGATGCAAAAACACGTCGGCTTTATTTCTCTGCCAATCTTCCGGAAGGTCCTGGCGGATATGACATCTATTATTCAGAATTTTTAAAAGACGGTAGTTGGGGCACCCCAGTTATTGTTCAAGGTATTAATGGGCCTAGAGACGATGTGTTTCCAACGGTATCTAAGGATGGTCGACTTTTCTTTTCTAGAACGGAGTCACAAATGGGGTTGAATATCTATGCCTTTGATTTCGATTCAAAAGAGATTACTTCATTTGCGGCTCCCATCAATACGTCAGGAGATGACTTCTCCTTGATTGTGTTGAATAGTGACAGTGCCGTTTTTAGTCAGAGTCAAGGGGGGCGTTACAATACAGATTTGGTACTTGCCTGGGTTGATTCTAAGAAAACTTCTCCAACACCATTAACGAAAGAGTACCTTGTTTACATTGAGGTCGAAGAAGATCAGGATCCTTGGACGTTAGCACAAATCTTGACTGATAAATATCCAGGTCAAAATATTTACGTAGGTGAAAAGGATGGTGAGATAGTTGTTGTTGCAAAGGGATCGAGCCCCGAAATGGAAGCACTATCGACACAAGAGGCATTAATGGATTCAAATTATGCGGCACTTGTAACTACAGAGCCTATAAAAGAAATAGGTAGGCCTGTTGATCCAGAGGTAGACGAGATGCAAGTTGCGACCACTCAGGCTCCAGGTGAAATATTACACGTTGTATATCCAATAGGTGGAAATAAAGAAGAGGCGCAGGCCGAACTTGATAAAATGCGCTTGTCTAGCGGTATGGCAAATTTAGTTTTGGGTGAAATAAATGGAGCGCTTGTTCTTATTGTATCTACCAATGGCTCTAGAGACGATGCTGAAAAGATGAAAGCTTTGGCGCACGAAAGAGGTCTTGCGAGCAGTTATCTTACGCCGGAAATGCCAAAGGAAGTCGCATATACAAAGGAAGAGCCAGCTGACGTCACCTCATATAGTACTATTGCCGGGGTGTTTGTTTCCTTAGAGCACGCTCAGAATAAACTAAAAAACGTACAAAAATGGTCTCCAAATGCGTTCATCGCAAAAATCAACGGAAAGCACTTTGTAGTGTCCTCTGACTATAATGGAGAGAAATCGGCCATTGCGGCGCGAAACGTTGCCAGAGAAAACGGAATAGACGGCGCATGGTTGTTGCCACAGAAGCTAGAGCCTATGAATATTCCGTTGCTAACGGGATCACCAGATCTAATCGTATACTTCCGATTTGACAAATACGATGTCCAAGAAAAATATGCGAACCAAATTGACGATATAGTGGCTCTACTACCTGAGAACGTTGAAAACGTATTTATGGTGGGGCATACAGATTCACGCGGTACAAACGCATACAATGAAGTATTGAGTAGACAACGTGTTGAGGAAGTCGCCGCCTATTTGGAAAGCAAGCATTCTTCATTGAAAGTCAGCAAAACTCTAGATTCAAGAGGCGAGTTCGAGCTTAGCAATGATTGTGGAGATGGCATGGAGTGTGACCCATATGCACACTTTTTAAATCGTCGCGTAGAGATTTGGTTTTACTGAAAGTAAAGACTCAACCTTAATTCTTCGGTCAGAACTTCGAAATCATAACCACTGTCTTGTAAAAGGGAGCGAATTTTATGTCTTTGGTTGTTAACATATTGATGGGATACATCTATAAGCATTGCGATTTCCTTCGATCTAAATCCTAAAACCATCAGTTTGAGTACTTGCAGCTCTTTTGAGGATAGAATATTCTCTAAAGGAAAGAACTTCGCTGAATGTAGGTCTTCACAGAATCTGTTAATTTTGAATCTCGTGATACCGTCTTGATGTTTTCGAATGATATTAATATCTTTTAATAAATCCTTATTCAATTCAGAATTATCTAAGTCTTGTATTAGTTTTTTTAGTGCTTCTAGCTTTTCAAGACTTTCGCGTGAAATACTTGTGATTCTAGAACGAGTTTCGTTCATTTCTCTTTCTATTTCAATCTGTGCAAGTTCTAATTCTTGGTTCTTCTTTAGCGCTTCATTCAATGTTCTAGATACATGAACCTTTTGGCGGAAATAGAAGGTTGTTACTAATAATATGATTACCAAAATAATTAATATACTGATTATCAATATATTTTTAGTTTTGGCTTTGGAATTCTCAAGATCCGATTTGTAAGACGTTATTAATGCCTTCAACTCGCTAAAATCGGAATCGGTTTCTTGTGACGAGACTATCTTATTTAGTTCAATAAAGTCGAATTGTCTTGCGGAGTCTAGTTCATTGAAAATAGCAAGTTTGTATATATTTTTTTCTTCGCCAGATTTACGTTTCAAGCTATCTAGAACTTCATATGTAAAGGCCTCCGTTTTAATGATGTTTGATTTTAAAAGTGCATCAATGGCATTATCAAAATAAACATGCGAGGGCATGTTCAATAGTTCAAATGCCATACTATCACATAATAACCCTTCTCTTATGAATACTCGGTACAATTCGTCCGGAACATCACTTAACTTCGTGAATATGTTACTGATTACTTCAACTAAGGAGTCGCGTCTATCTGGATAGTATTGATCAAAGAAGTAATATGCGTTATTATAGTAAACGCCGTTGGTGGAATTAGGGCTGTTTGAATGAATGGTATTGATTTGACTTTGCGATAACCCCTTATCGCCCAAGGCATTCGAAATAGCGAGAATGTTTGCTTCAAGCATCTCATTAAACCAATATGTATATTCTTTGGCTAATAGAAAATTAGTTAATCCGCTATCTAGGTTATTATTTATATAATGCAGTGTACCTATATTATTATACGTACTGGCTGCATAGAACGTATCTTGAAGTGTTAAGAATTGAGGAATTATCTTTTTAAAGAGGCGTAGCGCTTTATCTTTTTCTCCAAAAAAGAAATGAGAATTAGCTAAGAAATACACTTTATAAGGATTCGAATCATTTTCGCTATTAATACGATTAGGTTCTTTTCCTTTTAATATTGCTACACGAAAATCATGGGCTTCTATAGTTAGCAGCATCCGAGGGTTAAATGTGGATACGTTCAGCTGGGCTTTGAATTGATAAAAGTCTAGATCCTCTATGACTATTTGAATCAGCGCTTTTTCCAGAGAAAGAGCTTTCCTAAACTTTCCACTTGTAACATTAACCTCGTTTGCAAGACTATCTACTGTTTGATTTATGTGTTGACTAAAAGCGTTCGTTCCGATCAATATATGGATGAGAAAAATCAGCTGTCTCATTTGAGATGGGTAATGGTTTGTTAGGCTAATGTATGATAATTTATTATAACTTATTTGGTTTAATGTATCAAAAAAATTAAATAAAACACATTGAAAATGAGAGGATTAAGTATCTAAATGCAAGCTGCCTTATATTAAACCTGCTGTTTACACAATAGGCATACTATATAATCGAATTGTTATTGTTTATTATCGATCTACTTCGACAGGCAAAAGTGAATTGAGACTAAACGGCCATAAATTGTCGAAATAAAAATGCCATTGCGCATTATGAACGTTAATCGAAAAAGGTATCTGAAATGAAATTGAATAGACTCAAACTTAGTTTGATCATTTGGGTGGTTTCCACTTTGAATGTTTTAGCACAAGAATCCTCAAATGGTGTCTTGTTTGAAAAAGGAGATGTATCTATCTCTTATTCTTATTCTTTGTGTGACGTGAACGGCCTTGATTTAGGTTTTTACCTGTTAACATTAGAGAACGAAAGTGAATCTAAAGGTTACATGATTCAGATATTTGAGGGTGCATCTTTGGAAAACAGACTGATAACGTCAACGTACATTATGCCAAACGAAATACAATCAAGTCAGTGCGGAAATGGAGGCATGAGACTTTACGTATACAACCCCAATCAAGACGATTTTGTCCCAAGCATAGAGGATTTGAATATAACCGTTAAAATCATTGCGGAATGAGAAAGATTAACCTTAATCACTTTTTAAAGGGGATTTTATTCCTTGTATTATTAAGCGGACAGTTGCTGGGGCAATCAAATGTGGTTGTTACAGTTTTCAATCAACCAGGCTTAAACGGATCAGTTGGTTCTTGTAGCAATGAAAATGAGAACCTGATTGAAATTATTAATGCTCTTCCAGGATACACTGTAGATGGTACGGCTATTGTAAATTTCACCAATACTTCAGCACTTCAAACGGCTTTGGATAACGCCCAGTTTTTCTTTATGACAGACATGGAATCGGGCAATCCTAATTTGACATCATTCTTGCCTAATGCTGCTAAAACCATACTTCATGATTTTGTTGATGATGGTGGAGTTATTGTTCAGACGGGTACTTTCGGTAATAATGATCATGATTTTCTAAACCAAATATTCGGATGGAATCTGTCTCGGGCAACTGGCACTTCTTGGGCAAAAGTAACCGCAAATACAGCTGGAACCCCTTTCGATGCCGTGTCGGGTACTAGTTTGCCTAACTTGAGCGCTACCGATGCAATTAATAAAAATTCAGTTCCAAACTTTACCACGATGTATGGAACTGATGCTAATGCTGTTGTGGCCGTTATTCAGTACGGTTCTGGCTATGTGATTTTTTTGGGATATGACTATTTTAACACAGGTTTAAATCCAAGTATTTCATCACCTTGTTCTGGTTACAGTGGCATATGGGTTCAAGAGGTAATCCCTGCTGCCTTGGCTTATGCGACACAGTTGTCTTCAAGTGCAGTCGATAATATTACAGAAACAACAGCTGACTTTGATTATAAATTTTCAGAGAATGCTACGTCCTATTATGTAGTTGTTCCGGCGGGATCAACTGCGCCAACTGAAGCGCAAATTAAAGCGGGTATTGACTATGGCACCGTAACTTTAGTTGATGAAGGAAGTGCGACAACTACTGCCAATACAATGTACACTTTTGCCCTTAGTGGTTTGACATCTTGTACTGATTATGATATTTATGCCGTCTCAGAGTGGAATGACTCTGGAACGCTAAAGTTTTCGTCAATTGAGTCTACTTCATTTTCAACCGTTGATTTGACACCACCTTCAATTGCTGTTAAAAACATTACTGTTCCACTAGATCCTTCTACAAACACAGTGATAGTTACGCCTAGTCAAGTTGATGATGGAACAACAGATAATTGTGGTACACCAACTTTAAGTCTCTCGAAAAGCACTTTTTCATGTGCGGATGTTGGTGCTAATATAGTTACTCTTACTGCAACTGATGCTGAAGGCTTGACGAGTTCATCAACGGCTACGATTACGGTTACTAAATCTCCAGTTGTCTTTTCTGCTCCTTCGGATGTAGCTGTTACTGCAGATATAAGTAGTTGTGTAGCTACGAGCGTTTCCTTAGGTACTGCTAATATCACAGGTCAATGCTATACTGTGACTAACAATGCACCTTCTTCATACCCAATTGGTTCAACAACTGTAACTTGGACTTTGACTGAGAGCGATGGCACAATCACAACTGATGATCAACTAGTGGTTGTACAGGATACCTTCAACCCAGTTTTGGTTCTTAATACCGGTGTAGTGGTTAACCTTGATGCTTCGGGTACTACAACGCTTTCTATCAGCGATGTGGATAATGGTTCTTATGACGATTGTGGTCTAACTCATGTCAGCTTCGTAAGTGGCTCACTGACCTCGTCGCTATTATATAGCTGTTCGGATGTAGGTTCTCAGACAGTTAATGTATTTGCACTAGACGATAGCGGAAATGAATCCCTAAGTTCATTCACCTTTACAGTTGCAGACATCATAGCTCCTACTTTCACTACTACATCACCATCATTGTATTTAGATGTAAACGGTAATGCAACTTTAACGGCTTCGGATATTATTACTTCGGTAGTTGAAAACTGTAGTGTTGCATCTACTGTGTTGTCTAAAACAAGTTTTGACTGTGGCGATGTTGGTTCGAACACTGTGACAATTACTATAACTGATGTAAATGGTAATTCTACTACTGCGACAGAGATAGTCACGATTGTAGATACTATTGCTCCAGATATACATGTAACCGATGTACAGGTATCATTAGGTGCTGATGGTAGAGTTGTAGTTACTCCGTCTTTAGCTGATGACGGAACAACTGATGCTTGTGGAAGCCTAGTTTGGACATTGAGTGACAGTACTTTCGATTGTTCTGATATTGGTGCTCATTTAGAAATGGCTACCGTTACTAATGTGAATGGCATCAGCTCCTCGGCATCGATCATCATTACAGTAGCTGATAATTCTGCTCCAATTGTTGTTACTAGATCTGCTACGATTTATTTAGATCTCAATGGTCAAGCTACTTTGGATTCGACAGACGTTATTGATTACATCCAAGAGAATTGTTCCCTGGGTTCTATTACTTTGTCACAAGTTTCTTTTAATGCCTCTACACTTGGTTCAAATACCGTAACGGTTACCGTAACGGATGCATCTGGTAATGTAAGCAGTGGCCTGGCAATTGTAACTGTAGTCGATAACATCGCTCCAACTGCAGTAACGAAGGATATAATTTTGCCTTTGGATGCTCAGGGTCAAGGATCTATTTCTACGTCTGATATTGACAATGGTAGTAGCGATAACGTAAGTATTAGCACTTATGCTGCGGATGTTACGCTGTTTGATTGTAATGATTTAGGAGATAATTGGGTAGTCCTAACTGTTACTGATGCAAGTGGTTCTTCCGATACCGCTTGGTCTAAGGTGACAGTAGTGGATAATGCAGCACCTTCCGTAGTCGCTCAGAATTACTCTGTAGCTCTGGATGCTTCAGGTACTGCAACAGTATTGGCGAGCCAAGTTGATGCAGGAACAAGCGATAATTGTGGAGTTGCATCATTGACATTGAGTCAAACGTCATTCTCATGTTCTGACTTGGGACAGAATACATTGACGTTTACTGCAATTGACGGTTCTGGTAATTCTTCAACGGCATCTGTAGTAGTTACCGTTACCGATGACCTCGCTCCAACGGTAGTGACACAATCTGCAACCTTATACCTAAACGCTATGGGTATGGTGACGTTGGATACTGCTGATGTCATTAGTTCTGCTATAGATAACTGTGGTATTTCAGTAATGTCACTCAGCAATACTTCCTTTGGTTGTACGGATGTTGGAACGAACCAAGTCACGCTGAATGTAACAGACGGATCTAATAATACGGCCGTAAGTGTAGTTTCTGTGACAGTATTGGATACTATTACTCCGACCATTACTATGGCAGACACAGTAACTGTCTATGCTAACGCAACTTGTGGTGCATCGGTTACTTGGGCGGTATTGGCTGATGATAACTGTTCATACACGCTAAGCTCTAATTATGCTTCAGGTAGCACGTTTAATATTGGATACCATAACGTAATTACTACGGTGACGGATCCGTCAGGTAATGCCGTAAGTGCGACCACCGTAATCGAGGTACTTGATACTTTAGCTCCGGTATGGACATCATCTTCGTTTGTAAATAGCATTGTTCCAAACACCGCTTCTTGTGGTTCGTTTGTAACTTGGATTGCTCCAGTGGCTTTTGATTTATGTTCGAATGTTTCTGTAACCGCAAGTGCTACAAACGGGTCTTCATTTGGTTTAGGTACGCACACCGTAACCTTCACCGCGACTGATGCAGCGGGTAACAGTAATACTCAGAGTATCACGTTCACAGTAGTAGATGATATAGCTCCAGAGGTAATCGTTCCTTCAGATATTGTTGTAAATAATGATGCAGGACAATGTGGTGCCTCAGTAACTTATGCTGCAGCATTTGCTCTTGATAACTGTAATCTCGATACTGTATACTATAGCCATGCCCCGGGTACATACTTCCCGGTAGGTCAAAATCAAGTTACGGTTACTGCTCTGGATGCTGCAGGCAACACTAGTTCAGGCATGTTTACGATTACTGTCGTGGATAATGAAGCACCTACACTATTATCTGTACCTAATGATACTGTACTTGGGTATTGTAATGCTTCTTTTGTTTATCCTACGCCGTCTTTTGATGATAATTGTGGTGTGTTCTCTGTGACATTAATAAGTGGTATTGCCAGCGGTAATGTTTTCCCAGTAGGAACTACTGAAAATATTTATGTGGCCACGGATGTTCATGGTAACACTGATACTGTTGCATTTAATGTTACGGTGATCAATCAATACCCAGCAACGATACCATTCTATGGACTTGTTTGTTCTAATAGTCCAAACTTTGATTTAACTATGGGAGATTCAAGTTTGGTATTCACTGGTAATTATGTGACTAATAACTCGTTTAGTCCGTCGACATCAGGTCCTGGAGAACATAATTTGGTATATGCGTTTACGGATTCATTGGGTTGTGTGTCGTACGGAACATTAACATTGACCGTTGAGGAAGCGCCAACAATGCCGGTAGTACAACGCCTAGGTGCGAATTATTTAACGACTCAACACTATGACCAGTACCAGTGGTACCTCAATGGCAATCCCATTCCAGGTGCGACTAGTCAAAATCTGGTGGCTAGCGTAGCTGGTAATTACAAGGTCAAAGTTTGGAATACTGCGGGCTGTTCAAGAATCAGTTCAATAATGGCTGTTGGAACAATCGGATTAGACGAGGCGTCTGTTGATGATTTGAAAGTATATCCTAATCCTTCTCAGGGTCAATTTAATATTGATATGGTGGGTGTCAGTGGAACTATTACATTGAAAATCTATGATTCTATGGGTCGCTTTATTTCAGAACAAGCATTAGAATCTGGATATGTTCAAATGATTGAAATAAGCAATGCGTCGTCAGGTATGTATCAGTTAGTACTGATGGATTCAGATGGTCATGTTGTAGTTCGTCGAGTAACGATTCAGAAATAATAAAACATTAAACTAGAAGAAATGAAAAAGCTAATCATACTTTCTTTAATGATTGTTTCGAGTGCTGTAAGTGCTCAATTCTTGGATCGTGTAAGTTTCAACCTTCAAGGAGGCAATAACTACGATCTGTATACGCCAAGTCGTGATAAGAACATACTAGACATACCTATTCGCGATATGGAGAGCTTCCAAAGCGACATGGATGTGTTTGCCTGGAATGCAGGCCTTGGAGTAACAGTTGCTACTTCTCCGCTTTGGGGATTGAGTTTCGATTATTCGATTGGTACTTTGAGTGGATCAAATACCTCAGAGTACTATCGTGGAGCTATTCAGTCTATGGATTTCGGTTTAAAATTCTTTGCAAGCAATCTTAATAGAAACTCAAAAGAAACTAAATGGCGCGTTATACCATCGGTTTCTGTGTCTCGAAATACTTTTGAAAGCAATCTTTACTTCCTTTCTGATAACTCACTTCAAAATGTGGTGAATGGAGTTGTTTGGGGTCTTAACTATGGTGGTGATCTACAGTATAATTTGGATAATAATTGGTCGCTAATTACTAAAGTTCAGATGCGCGTCGTAAATCAAGACGGTTTGGACGGTTGGGATTATGGGGCCGGTACAGATTCGTATGTTGCATCTTCTTTAGGAGTTCGTTACAAGTTAGTGACGAAGAAGAACAAGGATGATATCAACCTATCTGAAATGAATATCTGGGGTGATGAGTTCATTTCAAAAGTTCCCGGGCTAACAAATACTATGCAGAAGACCACAGTAGAGTTGACAGACGTAGTAAATGAATTAAAGAAGGAAGTGGAAAGCCAAGTTGCGGAAAGCTCAAAGCAATCTGAGGCTATGGAGACATTGCGCAGTGAGGCTATTGCCGCTTTAGAGAAAGCCGATGCTGATTTGTTCGAAGCTTCACACTATAATGCTATTTTCTTTGCGATAGAATCACACAAATTGACCGATAATTCTAAAATGGAATTGTACCGATTTGCAAAATCTTTGAATCATGCTTCTTGGAAGGGACGTTACCAAATAGTTGTAACAGGTTACGCTGACAAGACAGGTAATGAAGAGTACAATTACACCCTTCGTAAGCGTCGTGCAGCTAACGTAACGGAATACTTGCGCTCGTTGGGTGTAGATGTTCAGATTATAGATGAAACATCTGAACATAACCACTTAAATGATAATTTGCTTGATCGTCGCGTAGAGCTTTCAGTTCGCGTTCTGTAAAAACGTATTTCTCTTGATCTATGCCCGTTCTGCGGGCTAGTATTTCCCTCTTGGGATTTGCTTTAGATTAAATTGGTTTGGTTGAAAACTCGGGTGTACCTCCCGAGTTTTCTTTTTTACAGATATTTTAATTGGAAATTAGTTCACCTTCATCACTTTCTCGGAATAGCTGATCGTAGGTGTGGAGGCTCTTAAGAAATAGGTACCCTTGGCCAGGGAACTTAAGTCGATGGTGGTGTTGAATTGGCCCAGGAATTGGGAATAGGTGGTTTCCCAAACCAATTGGCCGGCAGTGTTGTAAATTCCTAGGGTCATGTTTTCTTGTTGACCCATTAAGAATTGGACCGTAAGGGCATCGACCGCCGGATTCGGGAACAAATGAATGCCGTAGTCGCCTTGATTCACGATAAACGTTTCGGATTGGATTTCACACGAATCAAAACGAACCGTGAGTTGGTAATTCCCATCTAAAGGGTTGTAAATAACACTGTCCGTGGATACCGGGAGTCCATTGTAAAGCCATTCGTAAGAAGGATTCGTAACAGCAATCGAGACGTCAGCTTTGAGCATCCTTTCGGACTGCTGAATCGTAGCGTCCACCACATTTTTACAAGTATCAAAATGCGCAATTAATGTCGTATTCGCTGCGACCGCAACTTCTATGGAATCTTGCATTACATTATTGTAGGCCGTGGCTGTAGAGTACCAATGTGAGAACAGAAAACCTCGGCTTGGAATGGCCTGAGCTGTTACAGGACATGCACCATGGTATACACCCTCCCAAGGCAATTCCGGCATGATACTATTAAGCCTAATGTGTCCAGCAGCATTAGGGAAGGCATCCAGATCTACAGTATGCTGACCTTGGAGCGAGAGGCTTTGATTCAAATGTTGACGTGCCGTAGCGATCCGTCCGCTGTTGTAGCTTTTGATGCCATTTACAGCATTCAGCCAATCGGTATAGGAATACGGGCCCATTTGATTACTCCAATTTGCTACATGATCTGGTATGGCTGGGGCCAATTCCGATTTCAGCTCGTCAGTTACGGCATTAAAATGACCCGTCTGGAAAGTGGTGTTGATGAGATCATTGTAGCGGTTCGTGAATCGGCACTTAAAATCCGCGTTATCTAAGATATGATCGAAGATTTGAGAATGTTGGTTGGGGTAACTCGGGTTGCGTGCTTTGTCGATATAGTTTTGATAGATGTTCCCACCGTAGAGCCCGAATGCAAAGTCAGTATCGTACATCATGTAGCGCCAAGTGGCACCGAGCGTATCTTGTCGCCAAAGTTTAATATTATTGAGTTCCCAATCGATACCCATCCAATCCCGGTTTTGGATATAGGTTTCAAATACGAAGTAGTCGATGTAATTATCTAAATCAAAACGACCGCTCAGAACCTCCACGAAGTTGGGCGTAGATGTGCTAATACTGGTAATGATTTGATGTGATTCCAAGAAATGGCTTTCATCACCAACAAGCGCGCCTTCTCGATTTAATAATTGGATTTCATCTTTATCAACCCCATGATTACTTTCTACATAGTGCTCGTCAAACTTTTCACGAATGCCATACAAGCCCCAATAAGCACCGTTTAGATACACGATGCAAGCTTGATACCCCATTCGATCAATGCTTGTGCCTTCGGATAATCTGCTCATTACGGCATCTTGAATGCGATCAAATAAGCTGTGCTGTCCACCGTTCCTCAGGTTGAAGTTGTTATAGCTGGTGATTTGAGGCTTTCGCTCAATAAGCGGGTATTCAATATCCCCCGTATACTTTGATTTTGCATCAATCCTAAACGATTTTTGAGGTTCAGCTCGCGACCAACCGCCATGAATTTCGAGGTCAAATACGGCTTCGAATTGTTTGGTTTGGGTGCCGTCGAAGAATTCCATTCTGGATTTCTTTGACCAGGGCTGCCAGAAATTGGATCCAAAGTAGGGATAGTTAGTGCTTGCGCCAGGCCCCATGACGTAAATACCATTGTCCCAATCCCAAAGATGATTTTCTGTGGTGATAATGGAAACCACTGAAAGTCCGTGATTGTCTTCATCAATGATATAGGTGCGGTCAACAACTGCACTAGGTAGCTTTTGACCAACATCACTAAAGGTTCGCACGCTCAGTACGCTTGTATTGTAAATAACAATGGGCCCGTTAACCTCTGTGTCGTTTCTATCAGGTACATCCCCATTTGTGGTGTAGTACGAGGTTGCATTGTTAGGTGTAGTAACGGCGACTTGCTGTGCAGCAGAATACCAGCCGGACGCTAAATCTAAAACAGGCGTTTCCGTAATTCCGGAATAACAAGTGTTTTGACTGTTGGATTCGTTTGGAGACGGGGCATTGAAATAACACCAATTTCCCGTTCCGTCGGGTAACCGGCCCCTGCTGATGGAGCGCGTGATATCATAAGGAATGTACACGCTGTCAACTATAATTTCATTGGAATCGCTGATGCAGATGGTCTCCCCGTGCGATAGTTTAAAACCTGCATGCGGCAAAACCAGTGGTGTTTGAATCCAGTTAGGGAGGCTTTGGTAATTTATATTCATCGATGCAATGCCTGCTGACAGAAAAAAGTTGCTGCTCATGTCAGAGGAGTTGGCGCTTGCGTTGTGCACACGGACGGCCAGTACATTGGTACCCGATTGCAGTAAATTTCGAACCTCATCGGTATCAAATAATTGGCTTTCAGGTATGCCCCCGTCATACATCACGGCCTCCTTATCGTAGGTTGTGAATTCATTGTAGGAAGGCGACGAATTGGCAAAATTATCTGAACGCATGATTTCAACTCCGTTCAGATAGGCGATGAATCCGTCGTCGTAATCTGCATGAAACAAAAGGTGCGTAATATCCAAGACATCAACGATTTGAAATTCTTTGCGCATCAGGATGGACGGCGTAGCTGCAATGGTAGTATTGTCGTCATTATCGCCATAGCCTATGCCTCCTTGACCGGAATTCCAGTTTTGGTCATTATAACCCAATTCGTTCCAGTCATTATAGTTCGGTGGAGGACTCGACCCCGTCCAATACTTCCAAATATTTTCAGCTACAACTAGTGCCTCCCAATGACTCGGGAATGCACCGTTTTCCTTTCCAGAGGCACATATGGTAATGAGCTCTTGGCTTCCTAAATAGGTATTTGGGAATTGCCATTTATCCAAGTTGTCTGGGTTGTCGCTAAGAAAGTAATCGGCTAAGAATACCGAATCTGTAGCGTAGTTGAATACCTCAATCCAATCCACATCTTCACCAGTCTCGTCTGTAAAACCACGCTTGCTATTGAATTCATTCACAGCTAATTGGGCATGCGCCGAAACAGCAAACAAGACCATGCCCCAGAGGGCCAGTTGTTTTGTGGAGAATTTCAACGAAAATGAAGTTTTGTGCATAGGCGCAAGTTAAGGTCATTTGACGTATTCCGGCGTTGTTTGTGAAGGTGCTCGTAAAGCGTTACCTTTTACATACTAAAACGTGCCTTATGAAACGACTATTTCCCTTAATCATACTCCTTACACTGCTGTTTACGGGTTGTAAAAAGCCCGTTACAAATTACACAATGGAAGGTAAATGGACCTACCCAGGCAATAGTTTAAATACCATGTATATCTACGAGAACGGTATTCGATATACGTACTATTGTGTTAGCGTTAGTGCGAATTGCGATTCACTTTACAATACTTTTCAAGCAGGAGATTCAAACGCACTACCAGGAACTAACAACTACACGTTTGTTAATGATACACTAGTAGTTGATTTGAATTTTGGAAATGAGTTAGTGACTCCTATTACCTTTGAATGTGACGGCGGTAAGGCTAACTTCACAACACCAGGTTATAGTTTGGTTAGATTAAACTCTGGCTGCAATTAAACATACAAGCGCTTCACAAAATTAATCTGAGCCTCTTCTTCGGAAGGGGCTTTTTTTCTTG
>Ga0206126_10004164_pt1 | contig 14106 bp, 8 predicted proteins | sample Helgoland_Spring_5_FD_148621 | JGI IMG/M metagenome (GOLD analysis project Ga0206126, IMG submission 148621) | Pelagic subsurface seawater microbial communities from Kabeltonne, Helgoland, North Sea - Helgoland_Spring_Bloom_20160412_1 | ecosystem: Environmental > Aquatic > Marine > Epipelagic ...
CAGCAGGGCGTACCGACTGAGTTGATGCTGTATGAGCAGGGCGGGCATGGCTTCGGGCTGGGCCGCAAGGGCACAGACTCCGCGCAGTGGTTGGACGACTTTATCGCTTGGTTGTCTTCGATGCAGATTATTGGATCGACGGGCGAGTTCTATACGCCAACGCAGGATTTGAATGCGCTGGAGCCACGCACCAAGTGCAAAGAAAGCCTGCCAAATGTGCTACTCACCGGTGATTCGATTTCGATTGGCTATACCCCCGTCGTAATTGAACAACTCAAGGGCGTGGCGAATGTGCAGCGCGTAAAGAGCAACTGCGGCGATACGCAACGAGGCTTGCAGAGCCTGCATGCTTGGCTGGGAGACACGCAGTGGGATGTGATCCATTTCAATTGGGGCCTGCACGATCTTTGTTACCGGCATCCCGAGTCGAAAGTCTATGGCAAGCGCGATAAGGTGAATGGCAGTGTTGCGGTGCCGTTGGAGCAGTATGGAAAAAACCTGCAGGCACTAGTGCTGCAATTGCTGCAAACCGACGCCACACTGATCTGGGCTTCGACCACACTGGTGCCGCAAGGCGAAGCCGGCCGCCGCGTTGGCGACGAGCTCAAGTACAACGCCGTCGCCAAAGCGATCATGCTCAAACACGGCGTCGCGATCAACGACCTCCACGCGCTGACGGCGTCCTTTCCACCGCAGCTCTTCTCGCGTCTGGGTGACGTGCACTATAAAAAGGAGGGCAGTGCCCAGCTCGCGCAACCAGTAGCGAGTGTTATCCAGCGCGCCTTGCCGGAGCAGTCAGTGGTAGGCACTTATAGCAGGAAGCGTTAGTAACTTATTTCTCAGTTAAGTATGCGTCGGTTTAGGTAATCGATATTTCCCGTCATATAAAAAAAGAAACCTAGCATGAAAATACAGAATAACATCTGGAAAACGCTTTGCTTGTATGCTGCGATTGCAGGATCTGTCGCAGTGGGAGTGAATGCCGCTGACACGGCGAAGATCAAGGTCGCTTGTATCGGTGACAGCATTACGTTTGGAGCTGGGATTAAGGATCGCGACCACAACAGTTATCCGGCGCAACTCGGCAAGTTGCTCGGCGAGGGCTGGGAGGTCCGAAATTTCGGCGTGAATGGACACACTCTGTTGAAAAAGGGCGATCACCCATACGTGAACTCTGGCCAATATAAAGCGGCGTTGGCGTTTCAGCCGGACGTGGTCATCATCAAGCTCGGCACCAACGACAGCAAGCCGAACAACTGGCGCCAGAAAAACGCTTTCATCGGCGACTATCTGCGCATGATAGACAGCTTCCGTAAGCTGGAAAGCCAACCAGTGGTGTGGCTCTGCAAAGCGGTTCCCGTGTTCCCAGAGCAGTGGGGGATCAGCGACAGCGTCGTGCGGGAAGACATCAATCCGCGCGTTGAATACATCGCCCGCAAGGCTGGCGCTCCAGTGATCGACTTGCACACGCCGCTAACAGGGGATGCCGCGCTGTTCCCCGACAAGGTGCATCCGAACGCTGCCGGTGCTGCCAAAATGGCACAGATCATTGCCGCACAGCTCTCAACTTGCGGCAAGCAAGCACCCGCACTTCCTGGACCTGCTACGGGCCCAGAGGGTGAGCTGGTGATCTGGGACGACCTCACGGCCTACGATTTTGAAGTCGCCTATCCAGTCGGTAACGGCCGTCTGGGTGCCATGACTTTCGCGGCTTTCCCGCAAGAGCGAATTCTCATCAACGAAGAAACCATCTGGCGCAATGATGGGCCAATGTACATGGCGGACGATCTTTTGCCGCACCTAGAGAAAGTGCGGGAGTTGGAAGCCGCGGGGGATTATGCTGGTGCGGATGGCTATTTTGAAACGCATCTTTCTGGAAGCGGTAGCGGGGCAAAGAGTCCTTATAGTTATCAGTTGCTCGGTTGGTTGAACCTTGAGTATCGCAACACGGTTGCGCTTCAACGCACGGTTCGTTCGCTGGATCTCAACACAGGTGTCGCCCGCACAGTCTACTCGCTCGAAGATGGTTCAACGATCACGCAGGAGGTATTTGCTAGCACGCCCGATGACGTAATTGCGGTCACTATTCAATCCGACCAGCCGTTGGATTTGGCTATCGCGATGGATGGTGCCACAGTTGACGGAACCGATCTGGTTAAAACCGGTCAGGCAACTGGTGCCGAGGGCACTCGCTTTACTGGACGTGTGCGCGTGGCGCAGGCCACCGGAGCTGTTTCAGCTGCAGGCGATGCGCTTGAACTCAAGCAGACTGAATCGGTTACGCTCTATTTCTCTGCTGCTACCGATTTTAACCGGATTGAGCCTGCAACAAAGCTTGCGGATGGTTGGCAACAAAAGGCGCTGGCTGATCTGGAGGCGCTGAATGGCAAGTCTTTGAACCAAGTCAAGCAGGCCGCGATTGCAGACCATCAGAACTATTTCAATCGCGTCGCTTCAGACTTTGGTGCGACTGCGGATGCGGTTCGCGCATTGCCGACCCGTTTGCGTCTGGATCGGATTAAGAGTGGGGCGCACGATGACCCCGATTTGATCGAGACCTATTTTCAGTACGGTCGTTATTTGCTGATCGCCTCCTCGCGTCCGGGCTGTCTGCCCGCCAATTTACAGGGGCTTTGGAATCCCTATCCGAAAGCGCCGTGGGGCTCGGACTATCACTTAAATATTAATATTCAGATGAACTACTGGCCGGCCGAAACCACGGGACTTGCCGAAATGCACGGGCCGTTTTTCGACTTGATCCGCTCCTACCAAGCTCCTGGCAAAGAGATGGCACGCCGTCTTGGTATGAAGGGCTGGTGCATGGGGCATTCCACCGATGTTTGGGGCAATGCGCGCCTAATGGGAAAAAGCCCCTTGTGGGCTGGTTCCTTCTTTGGCGGTCAATGGCTGACGTTCCACATTCTCGAACACTATCGTTTTAACCGCGATCCCAAGATCCTTGCGGACAACTGGGATATCCTCACCGCATCCGTCGAATTCGCGGACTCCTGGCTGATCCCCGGGCCAGACGGCACGCTGATGGCGCGGCCAGCTGCCTCGCCAGAAAATATGTTTGCCTATCAGAATGCAGCAGGGAAGTCGCAGGATGCTGCGATTTCGGCAGGCAATAGCTTTGATCAATTCATGATCCTGCAGGTCTTCAGCGATTATCTCGAAGCCGCCGAGGCACTGGGTAAACAGAACGATCCGTTTGTCAAAAAAATCCGTGGTTTGTTGCCCAAAGTATATCGTCCGCAAATCGCCGAAGATGGGCGTCTGATGGAGTGGCGGGAGCCGTTCAATGAAGCGCGGCCGGGGCATCGTCATATCTCGCATGTGATCGGAGCCTATCCCGGCAACCAGATCGATTTGGACGATGACCCAGCAATGCGCTCTGCGGTGATCAAGTCGATTGAAGGCCGCTTGGCCGCAGGGGGTGCCGGTACCGGTTGGAGCCGTGCCTGGACGATCGGTATGTTTGCCCGCTTTTCCGACGGTCAACGCGCTTACGACAACCTGCATGCCATTCTCGTCAAATCGACATTGGATAACCTGTGGGATGCGCATCCGCCGTTCCAGATCGACGGCAACTTCGGCTCGACTGCCGCCGTGGCGGAGATGCTGCTGCACAGTCACAATGATGAAATAAAGCTGTTGCCTGCCTTGCCGACCCAATGGCCGACCGGGCAGATCACCGGCCTGCGCGCCCGTGGCAACTACACCGTAGATATCAGTTGGAAGGATGGCAGGCTGGATGAAGCCGTCGTGCATGCCGGCACACAAAGCACCGGCGAGGTGCGGGTAGTTTACAACAACAAGATCAAGGTGCTGAAGCTGAAATCAGGTAAAACCAAGACGCTGACTGCCCTAGATTTTAACGAATAAGAAATTACAAATGATTCAACATCGCCGCCTAAGCAAATGATGTCGTTTGAAAAATAGTTAATTGGTGGGGGAACTATGATTAGTCAGAAATTCAGAGGTCTTCGTTGGTATGCCAGTATCGTCCTTACTGCATTGATCGCGTGCGCTGCGGATGCTGCGGCACAATCTGTTTCCGCTGACTACTGGTTGTGGGACGGGATTCATCCCTTGCCGCAGGTCCACGAGCTCATCGCTCGGCACTGGCTGCACGCGGTCAGTGCCGACTGGGCGAAGGGGGCCGCTGCAGCCGTCACTCAAAATTCCACTCAATAAAACTCGCTTAAACACTTAAAGACTGGTTATAAATAATCATGAATTATATATCTCTTAAAAATCGCCGCTGGCATTTGTTGTCTTGCGATGACGGCTTGCGTATTGCCGAGCAGTGCGGATCGTATTCACAGTGAAAACCATAGCGATGTTGCCATTACTCGCATCGCCTTTGGTGCGTGTAACAATCCAAGGGTTCGAACGGCTGGCATGTATCCAGCCATTCTCGGTGAGCAACCCGATGTCTTTGTATTTTTAGGCGACAATATCTATGGCGATACCCAGGACATGAAAGTCCTTAAGCAAAAATATGCGCAGCTAGGAGCGAGCCCTGGCTATCAAAAATTACAAGCGAATAGTAAGGTACTCGCGACATGGGACGACCACGATTACGGCGTCAATGATGGCGGCAAGTCTTACCCAATGCGCAAAGAGTCCGAGCAAGTATTTCTCGACTTCTTCAATGAGCCCCAGGATTCGGTTCGTCGCCAGCGTCCTGGGATCTATACAGCGCATACTTTCGGCCCAGCCGGGAAAACTTGCCAAATTATCTTGTTGGATACTCGCTACTTTCGCGACGAATTACCTCATGTAAAGTATAAGAAAGGCGAAAAACCTAAAGACATTGTCGGGTGGTATCAACCGACCCAAGACACCACCCTGACCCTTCTTGGTGATGCGCAGTGGCAATGGCTGGAGCAACAACTGCAGGTGCCGGCGGACTTCCGCATCATCGCCAGTAGCATCCAGATGCTTTCGGTGGATAAAGGCATGGAGAACTGGGGTAATGTGCCGCACGAGCAGCAGCGCCTATTTCGGCTGTTGAAAGAATCCAATGCCAAGCAGACGATAGTGATATCGGGCGACGTTCACTTTGCAGAATTGTCTAAAGTCGATATCGGCGGCTACCCGCTCTACGATTTGACTAGCAGTGGCATGACGCACGCGAGTCGCGGTTGGGCCAAGGCAAAGAACTCATTTCGAGTCGGCAAGTCCTTTGCGCAACTCAATGCGGGTGTGGTCGACATCGACTGGAACGCTCAACAGGTTGCGCTTCGAGTGATTGATCAAGACGGAAAAACCGCCCTGAAACACACGATGCCATTTTCAGAGCTACAGTTTAAATGATTGTGAACAGTGCCGTTCCGCTAAAAAGTAGCAACTAGGCTCTGACCATAAACTCATCGGGCGAAAATCGAGCGCCAACTCCGGCAGTAATAATAAAGGATATTGATGCAGACAAAATTATTTTTTAATGGACTGATGCTTGCCGCCCTCTGTGTGCAATTGCTGTCTCCACTGAGTGCGGAGGAGCAGGCGCTGGCCGGTAGCCGCCCGAATATCATTTTGGTGATGACCGACGACCAGGGCATGGGTGATCTGTCCTGTATGGGGAACCCGATCGTACGTACGCCACATATCGATCGGTTTTATAAGCAATCCACTCGCTTTGCTGATTTCCATGTCAGCCCGACTTGCGCGCCAACGCGGGCCGCGCTGATGAGTGGACGCCGTCCGTTCGAGGTCGGGGTCACACACACGGTGTTGCAACGCGAGCGCATGGCATTGGCTGTGGTCACCTTTCCGCAAGCGTTGCAAAGCGCGGGTTACCACACTGGACTGTTCGGCAAGTGGCACCTCGGCGACGAGGATGCGTATCTTCCGCAGAACCGCGGCTTTGATGAGGTGCTGATGCACGGTGCCGGCGGCATCGGTCAGTATATTTACGGCGATTTTGAACCGAATACTGAGAACACCTATTTTGACAATGTATTGCTGCACAACGATAGCATCGTGCGCACCCAAGGCTTCTGCACCGATATCTTTTTCGAAGCTGCGTTGGCGTGGATCCATGAGCAGGAATCAGAGGAGGATGCGCCATACTTTGCCTACATTTCTTTGAACGCACCGCACGGACCTTTCATCGCACCGGAGTCGTATCAAAAACGCTTTCTGGAGCTAGGCTACGACGAAAAAACCGCCGGACGGTATGGGATGATCGAAAATATTGACGATAACTTTGGTCGAATGATGGAGCAGTTGGCAGCGTGGCAGGCACTCGACAATACGCTGGTGATTTTCATGACGGACAACGGTATGGCCATGCCCCGCATTCAACAAGGCGAGCAACGCATCGTGCCGCACAATGCCGGTCTCAGAGGTGGCAAGAATTCCACTTGGGAAGGCGGCACGCATGTGCCCGCATTCTGGCAATGGCAGGGCGTGCTTGGCGAAGGTGTCGACATTCCAGCGCTGACCGCGCATGTGGATTTGTATCGTACTTTCTGTGAACTTGCTGGCGCAAAGATTCCCGACAGTAAATTGCCGCCAGGTGGTCGCTCGCTGCTGCCGTTGCTGCAAGACCCGCAGGCCGAGTGGCCGGATCGCAAGCTGTTTATGCATATCGGCCGCTGGGACGATGCTCGGTGGAATAAACAAGATCGGGAAGCCAATAAGTATCATGGTGCAGGCGTGCGCACGCAACGCTGGCGACTCGTCTATACCTTGCACAAGGGAAAGGTGCAGACTCAGCTTTCCGACATTTCCGCTGACCCAGGTGAAAGTAACAACGTCGCCGCACAATATCCAGAAGTGCTGCAGGAGTTGAGCACGGCTTTTGATCAGTGGTGGGACTCATTGCCGCCGTTGCTGGTCAATGAAGACCTTGCTTGGGTCGAAGCTGCAGAGCATCCGTTGACCATTCGTTACAACCAACAACTGCAAGAAAAGGGCATTCCCGAGTGGCGCCCAGAAATTGAGTCATCGTCGAAATAATAAATTTAAGTAGTTATGTTTAGAACAAATGATCACTGCAAATGGTTGGCCTTAGCAGCCTCACTGGTGTGCGCAATCAGTCCGCTGCGCGCGGAGGAACCGACGCTGGCGGAAGATCCGTTTGCGCTGGCAAAGCAACAACATCAACAGCTTGAGGAGCAGCCGTGGGTGAGTCGTTCGCCGCAAGAGTTGCAGCTCTGGGCCAAGGATAACTTACACTTCAAGCTGCGGGCTCGTACGGTGATCGATGCCGACGCGCACCCGGAGTGGGAGTGGTTTCGTCAGTCTGGATTCGGCCTATTTTTGCATTGGGGGCTGGCGAGTGTAGCGCCGAATACGGGCGACGCTTGGGCGATGGTTTACTCGAAGCATCGTAACCAAGAGAGCGGCATGCTGCGAACGCCGGAGGAAATGTTTAGCGTCGCCGATACTTGGAACCCAGCAAGCTATGATCCTGACAAGTGGATGGCAGCGGCCTCCAAGGCTGGATTTGGCTATGCGGTATTAACTACGCGTCATCACGATGGCTACGGGCTGTGGCCGAGCGAGCAGGGCGACTGGGATACCGGCGATAAAATGAACGGCCGCGATTTGGTCAAAGACTATGTTGAAGCTTGCCGTAACAACGACATACGAATCGGGTTTTATTATTCTGGTCCCAATTGGCATTTCGATTATAAGAACAAGGACTTTTCCTGGCCGCCCCAAGGCTATAACTACAAGCATGAAAAGGTCGAACTTGACCCGCCACTCGCTGCGGTCATGGGCTATGATCCGCCACTGCCTGGCGACGGTGACCTTCGCGAGCAAGCACAGTCGACCGAGCAGGTGCGCGAGTTGATGACCAACTACGGCCCCATTGACATGATGTGGTGGGACGGTAATTCGATTATGACCCCTGAAGCGCTGGCCGAGTTACAGCCAGATATCTTCGTAGCCCGCGGGCTGATAGCGACGCCGGAAGGGATGCATCACGGAACGAGTGAAAACGTTAAAGTGACCAACGAAGCGGGTTGGTGGTGGGAGCTTTGTATCAAGACCGAGAACACTAATACGCCGAATTGGCACTACGGTGCGATCAACGAAACCAACCATTGGAACACCAACAAGTTTCTGTCCGAACTGGTGCGCTGCCGTTCGCTGGGCGGCAATTTACTGGTCAATATCACGCCGCGACCGAACGGTGAAATGATGGACTGGTTCTACGATGTGTGCGACGAGATGGGCGAATGGATGCAACACTCACGTGAGGCGATTTATGCGGTGGATTTAGACGCGCCGCTACCGACGCTCGACCAGACGCAGAACTTCACCACTAAAAAAGGCAACAACTGGTATGCGATGCCAGACGCACGGGGCGCGGTTTTCATTACCGATGTCGCCGCGCCGAAATCGGTCACTTTATTGCGCAGCGGCGAAACGTTGGACTATGAATTTCGCGACAGTGCGCTGCGCGTGGAGGTGCCGGCAGCGATGCAAACGGAACTTCCAGATATGGTTAAAATTGTTTTTGCTGGAGCAGCAAATTTGTAGGGTAACAGCGAACTTTATTAAATTTTGAGTGCGATCAACTGCATCAAGGTGAGTGCGGTGATTTAAGTCATCTACACACCGAACGACTGGTTCATATAAGTAGTCAGCGGCTGCATCATTATTAATTCAGTGAAGGTTACTGATTTTGACACGATCAAGTAGTACACCCATCAAAATACAGTGGGCAGACTAGTCGATTTTGTTTAACTGCCAATTATGTGGCGTGGGTTGATTGATCAGCCACATTTCACGCATCCAGTTGAGTTCTTGCTGTTTGTACTCGGCCTCTTGCGGAACTGCTTCAAGGAAAGCTTCGACCTGCTGCTTTAAGAAGCCATACCAAGGTTGACCGTTTGATTGCTGCAGCTGTGCGAAGAGCGCGGCGCTAAGTGCAGTGTGGTCAGACTCATCGACTGAGGGATTTAATTTACGAACCATGCTGTGACGCACTAGGGCGATCGTGCGCAGTTGGCTGGTCGCTTTGAGTTGCTTGTCTTGCAGCGCTTTGACTTTGAGTGATTGCTGGTATTGCGGAGTGGCACTGTTGGCACTGAGGTCAATGCCTACTTTCAGTTCTTCGGACGAGTATCGACCGACCATTATATTATCGATGCTTAATGCGTAGTCGCCGTGTGCTAGATTATCGACCGCGAGCACTTGGCGATTTAAGTCATGCTGAAAAGGCACCCAGTCTAAGGCTTTTACTTGTGCCATGTTTAATGGGAAGGGCAGGGCATTCTCGGTCGCAGTGAAGCGCACTGATTTCGGTGTGACTGTGAGTTTGCCGGTGAGCTCGCAATTGATAAGCTGTAGGACTTTGCCGTCACTCGCAGCGTCGATTTGAATCGCGGACACATATGGCGGCATATTTTGTGACTTAAGAAAATGATAGGCCATCACAAGATGTCCAGGCACGCCGGGATGGACACGGTCTTCGCCCACTATAGTCGTACTGGGGTCAATTGCTTGTAAGCTGTGGTTGATGACTCCCATCGGTGTATGAAAGTCGATGACCTCAGCTTGGTATTTGGAGGCGAGTGAATCGATGTAATGCGAAAATCGGCCGAGTTGATCATTTTTGCCGATAAGATTTTCCTTGTCGAGTTCAGCGGTCTGATCGTAGATCGATGGTTTTATGAAAATGATGCGGCAGTCGATCGCATCTAAGGACGCGGCCAGTTGATCCATTGCCTTGGTATAGCTGTCATACGAATTTGCCTGTCCACTGATTTTAGCGTGCAGCGGACGTGCAGCTTCAAAAACGTATCCCGCTGCGTCGTTCATGCCGAGCATGATAGTCGCCGCAGTCGGGCGGTGAGGGGCGATGTCGTCTTCAAAGCGCAGGTTAGTGCCAGGCGCGGTGTCACCCGAGATGCCACAATTGTAGGCAGTAAATGGTTGGCCGGGGAAACGTGTCGCGTAAAAAAGGTAAACGTCGGCGTGGTAACGGCCGCCATGCGTGATCGAGTCGCCGATGAACGCGACGCGATCATACTTTTTAAATGCAGGCACAACGCCAGCCGATGCGCAGGTGAGGCTGGCTAGGCAGACATAGGAGAGTATTCGGCAAATTGGGATTATACAGGTCATTATTGACAAGGGTTTACACGTGTATTGTTATGACGTCAAGTGGCCAATGTTTTGTCGTTTGCCTGATCCATCCTGACCCATATACTACGTATTTGAGATTCCTTATCTTATGAAAATCTGCTCTTTTATTTACTTAACGTGTTTGTTGTCTGCCTTGGTTTACGCCGCGCCAGATCAGCCGAATATTGTCTTTATTATGGCCGATGACTTTGGCCCGGGTGACATTAGCCGACAGCACCAAGAACGCACGGGGCAAGCCGCATTGGCCGCGACGCCGACACTGGATGCCTTGGCGAACGAAGGTCTATGGTTTAGCGACGCACATTCACCGACATCGCTGTGCTCGCCTTCGCGCTATGCCGTGATGACTGGCAACTACAATTATCGCTCCTACGCACCTTGGGGCGTTTGGGGTACCTTCCGCCCGAGCGCAGTTGCGGCAGATGATGCCACCCTTGGGAGTGTCGCGCAAGCTGCGGGCTACAACACCGGTTTTATTGGCAAATGGCATTTGGGCGGAGACTTCTATCACAAAGGCACCAGCAAAGTGTTTCGCGGCAATGACCGAGGTGGGCAGCCGTTAGATGTGGACATGTCAAAATGGATTGCCGCTAGCCCCAAAGACTTGGGATTTAATTATGATTACACGCTACCGACGGGAGTACAGGGGCCGATCTACCTCGCCCTCGAGAACAATGTTTGGGCGCCTTTTAATGATCAGTCAGAGTTGATACATTACGATAAAACCACCGCGAAAAACCTTAGCTTTATTTCTGACAAGGGGCCAGGGCCTGGTGATTCGGAATGGGATACTGCTCAGATCAATAAGATCTTAGCTGATAAAGCGACCGGCTTCATCGAGCGCAGTGCGGCGGCAAAACGGCCATTTTTCATGTGTTATTGGTCGCCAGCGGTGCACTTACCGCACATCCCGCCAGCTGAGCTGAGTGGCGAGAAGATGCGCGATACCACTCCCTCGCATCATACCGATATGAACCGCGTATTCGATTGGGAAGTCGAACAAATCGTCAAGGCATTGAAAGCAGCTGATGTGTACCAAGATACGATCATTATTGTAAGCTCTGATAATGGTGGCTTGTGGGATCCTGTCGCAGAAAAGGCGGGCCATTTGTCGAACGGTGGTGTGCGCGGCACGAAAAACCATCCTTGGGAAGGTGGGCACCTGGTGCCACTGATCGTGACGTGGCCAGACGTGATCGAGCCCAACACGCGCAGTGACGCACTGATCAACGGCACGGACATCATCGCGACCCTGGCAGAAATTGTCGGCACTCGCTTGCTGGACTCGCAGGCAAAAGATTCCTACAGCTTCTTGCCGCTACTCAAGGGGGACCGCAATTTTCAAGCGCGAGATGAAGTCATGCTTCAGGCCGGGGCGCAATGTGAGCTGATGTTTCGTCAGGGTGATTGGAAACTGGTGATGCAGTCTGACTGGCAGCTTAGTAAAATGGAGCCGATCGCGCTGTTTAATTTGGCGGATAATCCGCTGGAGAAAGAAGCTGAGAATTTGATTCACAATCCGGAGTATGCGCCCAAACTAAAAGCAATGCATGCACGGTACCTCAGTGTGCGTAATAATCCAGATCGTACGGTAGCGCTTCCGTAGCTGGGAGCGGATTGAATATCGTGAGCTAAAAATCGTTGGGCTGTTTTATAGTCTTTAAATATAAAAGAATGAAGAAATTAACACACATTCGTAGAGTCCAATTGAGTGCCGCCAGCTTAATATTTGTATGGGTAATAGCTGTCACTCAGGTACATGCCACAGCGGATACACGTCCCAATATATTAATCATCCTCGCGGACGACTTAGGCTATGCAGATACCGGCTTCACCGGCTCTAAGGTGGTGCAGACACCCAACTTGGATCGTCTAGCTGCGAATGGAGTGGTTTTAAAAAATGGTTATGTCACGCACCCTTATTGTGGCCCCTCTCGTTCGGGGCTAATCACTGGTCGCTATCAAGCACGATTTGGCAATGAAACCAATTTCACTTATTCACCGTATGATTTGCATCAAGGATTACCACTGACGGAGAAGACCTTTGCAGAGCGTTTAAAGCCGGTAGGGTATCGTACCGGGATCATTGGTAAATGGCACCTTGGCGCCTCTTTCCCTTTCCGCCCAAGTCAACGCGGCTTCGATCACTTTTACGGCTTTCTCTCCGGGGGGCATTCGTATTGGCCAGATAGTGTGACCACGCAGCTAGATTTATACGGACCGAATGGCACTCTCAACTACAGTGTCAACGAAGGTGGCAAGCTGCCGCTCAGTCGTAATGACCAAGTTGGCGCGTTCGAAGAATACCTTACCACTGCACTGAGTCGGGATGCAGCTGCTTTCGTCAAACAGGGTAGCGAACCCTTTCTGCTTTATCTCGCCTACAATGCTCCGCACTCACCACTGGAAGCGCCCAATGAGCTAATTCAGAAATACCGCCACGTCGAGCCTTGGACCCGCCGTGTGTATCTCGCGATGATTGACTCGATGGACCAAGGTATCGGCATGCTACTCGAGGCGCTGAAAGAATCGGGGAAGTTAGACAATACCCTTATTTTCTTCCTCTCTGATAATGGTGGTGTGGCGCCCAAAGCGGGCTACGTCAACGAGGACTGGGCAGACAACGGACCACTGCGCAAAGGCAAGGGGAGCCTGTTTGAAGGTGGCTGTCGCGTACCCTTCCTAATGCACTGGCCGAACGGTTTGCCTCGCGGTAAAGTCTATGAGTTCCCCGTCTCATCACTCGATATTGCAGCCACGGCGGTCGCGCTTGGGCAAGGTGACAGCAGTGGACATTCCTTGGATGGCGTGAACTTAATTCCTTTCTTGGATGGAACCCGTAACGATGCGCCACATGCCGCGCTTTTTTGGCGCATACGCGATGGAGCAGGGTGGGCGGTTCGCACCCCCGCCGCGAAGATGCTCAAGGAGGGCTATTCCAGTAACCCACCTGAATTGTTTAATATGCTCAGTGATCCTTATGAATCGGATAACATGATCGATGCACGTCCTGAACTTCGTCAGCAACTGGCGCAATTATGGAATACTTGGAATTCGAAGAATCAGAGCAATCTATTCTTACAGTCGAATGAGTATCAAAAGAAACGCTTGGAATTGTATCGTCAACTTGACGAACAACTCAAAGCAGATGCGCTGAAGCGCACAGCGCTGGTCATTGAGTGATTTGCAGCAAGCGCAGTAGCGCAGGCATGGCTTCGGCCATTACGACTCGACTGCCACACCGCGGCGGCGTTCTAATTCTTGTCGAATCTCCATCATTTTGTCCCTGGTCAGCGGATAGTGCCTTAACAATAACAGACAAACCAGTAGGGCAACGACTTGGGGCAGGGTATACAGCAGTCGCATGCGTTCCATGGTGCCCGGCGCCTGCTGTTGCATCACTGCCTGACGCTCGAGATTATCGGTGTACATGCCAAGTGATATTGGCTCCTCGCCTTCGGCTAGATATTTGTCGCTGTCGGAAAGCTGATTGTATTCGGCTTGAGCCTGAATGGCGATGGCGGCCTTGCTTGCTTCGGGTAGCTTGCTGTCAAACTGAATGACATATTGCAGCGCGAAGCCGGAGATGGCGATCGCCAAAGTCATCGCGATTTTGTTGCACCAATTGGTAATCGCCGCAATCAAGCCCTCGCTGCGCGAGCCAGTGTTGTATTCGTCCCAATCGCAGACGTCGGCACGCATCGAGAGGATTAATACCCAGAAGCCACACTCGCCAATCGCGACGAGCGGTTTCATCGTAAGCGAAAGCCATGGGCGACCAGGAATAGTGGTGAAATAGATACCGATGAACGCGATGATCAGAATGCTGACAGACGCCATCATAATCACATGCTTGTCGATTTTTTCAGTGATTTTGCTAATGGTTGCGGCTGCAGCGATGGCAAACAAGAGGCGCAGGGTGCCGTCCAATCCGCCGAGGCTGGCGCCTTTGAGTATATCGCCTTCATAGATGTAGTAGACATTGACAAAATA